>ENA-OREM01000602-OREM01000602.1-marine-metagenome-genome-assembly--contig:-NODE-602-length-23062-cov-3.049206_pt1 | contig 23062 bp, 22 predicted proteins | sample MGYA00248623_ERZ508561 | MGnify/ENA primary metagenome ERZ508561 (study PRJEB26227, sample SAMN06264494) | marine metagenome | isolation source: Columbia River Estuary | place: USA:Columbia River Estuary...
CCGCGCGATGACAGCCAGGCGACGCCTGTTTGGCTAATCGGAATGTCCATCTGTTTATCGAGCCAGGCCACGAAACCCACAGATCGAATATCTGCGATTTCGGGTTCCGTCGCCGCAAGGCTGGCCTTCAAAATGAAACGGGCCGCTTCGCCATCTGTCGCAGGCTTTGCGACTTGCACAGTTGGCGCCAAAACAGAGCTTATTGGATTGTCGTCTGTTCCTCCACCGCCACATGCGGCCAGCACCAATGAGGCGGCGGGAATTGCAAAATGAGCGGACGATTTTTCTCCCGCCGTTCCCTGCGGCGCAGCGAATGTATCTGGGAAGCTATCCGCTTCGACTGCCTCTTCGAGAGCCGCGCATTCAGCTTGCGTCATCACACCATCCCCCCCACCATAGGGCCAATTCCAAGGTACAGAAAGGCCATGGTTCCCACCGCCGTTGCCACAATTGTGTAATTATGTAACGCCGACGAGTGGTCCGACTTCTGTATACTGTTTCCAATTTTCAACAATGAATTTTTTTGTTGCGATGGGTGGGGTAGGAGATTAGTCAGCGGCATGGTAACAAGCGTGATTTAGGCTCGGATTATGGTCAACAGGCGCTTCACTTTCCCTATTTTTGCAATTCTTCCTCTCGCCGGATTTTGTTCGGGCGCGCACGCAAATGTTTTTGAACGCAAACAAAATGGCAATCTCGTCGAAATATCGCAGCCTGCATGGCGGGCGGACGCGTCGCCGGCTGTTGAACGTCGATATAGTCCCACGGCAGATCCCGCATCCAATTCTTCCCAATCACAAAATGCCGTGCGGCAGCATATTCAGGTTGCGGCAACACGCTTCGGCATTGACCACAATCTGGTCGACGCCGTTGCTTGGCAGGAGTCGCGATATAATCCCCGCGCCCTTTCCACGGCGGGGGCCATGGGCGTGATGCAGCTCATGCCTGGGACTGCACGGCAGCTGGGCGTGCGTAACCCGCACGATGTGGAACAGAATGTGGTTGGCGGGACCGCTTATCTGCGCCAGCAGCTTGAACGCTTTGGCAATAACGTGCCGCTGGCTTTGGCTGCATATAATGCTGGACCAGGGGCGGTGATAAAATATGGTGGCATTCCGCCGTACCGCGAAACACAAGATTACGTCCGCCAAATAATGCAACGCTTGTCGGCAACGTCGGCCTATCGCGCAGGATATTGAGGTTCATGATGACATATAGATTCAAACGCTTTTTTGCATGTGCTGCGCTCGCTTTGGCTATTCCAAAAAACGCGATGGCGCAGGTGGCGAATGTCGATCCGCAGGGTTCGGGGCCAATCGTCAACGCGCTTAGCTGGATACAGGGCACACTGCTTGGCAATGTAGCGACGACAGCAGCCGTCATCGCCGTTGCGGTTGTGGGCCTGATGATGCTGACCGGACGCATGAACTGGCGCTTTGGTGCGACCGTCATTATCGGCTGCTTCATTCTCTTTGGCGCCACAGCGATCGTCTCGGGTATTCGTGTCGCCGCAGTTGGCGGTTAAGGCATGACCCCACTGAACCGCACGCCGATATTCCGGGCATTAACACAGCCGCAGATGTTTGCTGGCGTCACATATAGCTATTTTGTCATCAATCTTGTCGTCACGACCGAGATTTTCCTGATCACACGGTCATTCTGGGCCATTCCGGCGGCCGCCGTCATCCATGCTATTGGCTATATCGCCTGTTTGCGGGAGCCCCGGATTTTCGATCTCTGGATTACCAAAGTCAGCCGTTGCGGCCGCACACGCACGCATGATCTTTGGCGCTGCAACAGTTACCGGCCTTAATCCATGAAAACGGCCGCCCAAAAAACAGCAGCTTTGGACCCAAGTGCCGGGGACCGTCTGCCTTATGCCGGGCATTTGGATGACCATACGGTTATGACCCGCGGCGGCGACCTGATCCAGATGATTCAGGTCGATGGTATTGCCTTTGAAACGGCCGATAGCGAAACGCTGAACCATATGGCGGCGGTGCGTGATGTTGTGATGCGCGGCATCGCGAACTCCAGCCTGATGTTATACTGCCACGTCATTCGTCGTCAGGTGACCGCCGAATTATCAGGCGCGCAACCCGACGGTTTTGTCCGCGACCTTGACGATGCGTGGCAGCAGCAACTGCGCGGCAAAAAGCTCTATATTAATGACATGGTGCTGATGCTGGTTCGTCGGCCAGCCCAGGGAAAGATTGGTTTTTTTGACCGCCTGACCAAATGGGGCAATGGAACACGCAACAGCGCCGAACGGCTGGCTGACCAAACGCGGGAACTGCGCGAATTGGATGCGGCACGCACCAATCTGCTCTCCGCCCTCAGCCGCTATGGCCCGCGCCTGCTCGGCCGCTATCACGATGCAAATGGCACCTGTTCCGAACCGCTGGAGATATTGTCGGCGCTGTACAATGGCGAAATGCAGCCCGTGCTTGAACCCACCGGCGACGCTGGCCAATATCTGCCCTATAAGCGGATCAGCTTTGGCCTTGATGCTCTGGAATTGAAAGGCGCAAGCGCCAACACGTCGCGTTTTGGCGCTATCGTTTCCATCAAGGATTATCCTGCATATACGGCGCCCGGCATGCTCGATAATCTGCTGCGTCTGCCGCATGAGCTGACGATGACGGAAAGCTTTGCTTTCATCGACCGACAGATTGCGGATGAACGCATCGGGCTTGCGCTGCGCCGGTTGCGCGCGGCGTCGGACGAAACCACCACCCTGCGCCAAGGCCTTTTGGGTGCAAAGGATGACCTCACCGGCGGCGCTGCAGCTTATGGTGAGCACCATCTGACGGTGCATGTCCGCGCGATGACCTTGGCCGCGCTGGATGCTGCCGTTGCCGATGTGCAAGCATCGCTTGCCGATATTGGCGCGGTTGCCGTGCGTGAGGATCTCAATCTGGAAAGTGCCTTTTGGGGTCAGTTTCCGGGCAACGCAGATTTTATTGCGCGCAAGGCTTTGGTATCGACCGCCAATTTGTCCGGCCTCATTTCGCTCCATGGCTTTCCAATCGGCGTGCCTGCCGGCGGCCCATGGGGCGAGCCCATCACGGTCCTCGAAACCACATCAAGCACACCCTATTTCTTTAACTTGCACAGCGGTGATTTAGGCAATTTCACGCTTATTGGGCCATCGGGTTCCGGTAAAACGGTGGTGCTCAATTTCCTGATTGCGCAGGCGCAGAAATTTTATCCCCGCACGTTTTTCTTTGACAAAGATCGCGGTGCAGAGATTTTCATTCGCGCCATTGGCGGGCATTATGATGTCCTGCGGCCCGGCACGCCGACCGGATTCAACCCGCTTCAACTGCCCGAAAACGCAACAAATCAGGCATTTTTGCGGCAATGGCTCTCGCAGATTTTAACGCCAGCGGGCGGGCAGCTGACTGCCGATGAAAACGCTATTATCGCAAGCGCAGTTGATGCCAATTTCAGCCAACCGGCCGAATACCGCCAATTGCGCTATTTGGTGGAGCTATTGGCTGGCGGCGCACGCCCCGTTCGTGGCGATCTCGCATCGCGCCTTGCCCCTTGGTATGGCGCAGGGGAGCATGCATGGTTGTTCGATAACCCGACGGACCAGTTGAACCTGGATACCAGAACCGCTGGCTTTGACATGACCGCGTTGCTCGATAATCCAGCGTTGCGCACGCCCGCGATGATGTATTTGTTCCACCGCGTCGATGAACGTTTGGACGGCAGTCCTTCGATGATTGTCATCGACGAAGGGTGGAAGGCGCTGGATGATGACGTCTTTGTTCACCGGCTGAAGGATTGGATGAAGACCATCCGCAAACGCAATGGTGTGGTTGGTTTTGCCACACAAAGCGCCAGCGACGCGATTGAAAGCAAAATCGCCGCGACCATCATTGAACAATCCGCCACGCAATTGTTCATGAGCAATCCCAAAGCGCAAGCATCCGATTATTGCGGCGGCTTTGGGTTGACTGCGCATGAGCTTGATCTCGTACGCTCCTTGCCCGAACATTTACGCTGCGTTTTGATTAAGCAAGGCGGGAACAGCGTCGTTGCGCGTCTGGATATGGGCAATATGCCAGATGCGATCACCGTGCTGTCCGGCCGTGAAGCCAGCGTGCGCAAACTGGACGAGCTTCGCCGCGTTCATGGCGATGCGCCGTCCGAATGGTTGCCGATGCTGTTGCAGGCAGCGCAGGACGGGACGTTGACCCAGTGGCCCGCCGCAAGCAGGACGGGCATGCAAAGCTGATGGCAAATTGCGTTGCCCTTAACCCTGCGGCTGGTTCGGCGGAAACGATGGTCAATGCCGTCGATTGTTACGTCCAGTCGACCGTGCAGGCGGGCTATGCCAATTTGCTTGGCGAAGGCAGCGTGTTCAGTGTCGCCTTAACCATTGCGCTGACCATTTACGTCGCGATCATCGGCTACCGGCTGATATTTGGCCGGTCGTCACTCAGCGTTGGCGAAATGATGCCGCGCATGATCATGATCGGTGCCGTGCTGGCGCTGACGAGCAATTGGGCGACCTATCAGGTTTTGGTATATGACGTGCTGACCGACGGGCCGCACGAAATCGTGCGCGCCATGAACCCGAATGATGGCAATGTGCGCGGTATGACCGAACGTGTCGATATGCTGTCGGGCCGCATGGTCGACCTTGCGGATGCCTGGACCGAATTTGACGCGCGGCCCGAACAGATGCTGCCGGCAAGCCCAACGGCGCCAGCACCCGCAGCGCTTCCCGTGACCGCAAACAATATCACCGCTGTTGTCGCGCCAAAGGACTCGCTTGGCCCCAATATGCTATTGTTTAGCGCGTTGTTGCTGGTGCTCGCATCGGCAGGTGTCTTGGTCGTAGCGAAAATCATCTTGGGCCTTTTGTTACTCCTTGGCCCCGTCTTTGCAGTGCTGGGTTTATTCCCCTCTACACGTGGTTTAGCGGTCGGCTGGGGCCGTGCGGCGGTCATGATGGCGTTGGTACCGATTATGACGATGATCACATCAACGGGGGCACTGGCGGCGCTTGAGCCGATATTGACGCAAATGTATGTGTCCGCGGGTCAGGGTGATTTTTCATTGCGCGCGGCTTTGACGATATTGGTCATCGTGCTCATCATGGTGGCGGTGGCGGTGCAACTATTCCGCATTGGCCGCACGATTGTCAGCGGCTGGACCTTGCCCTTTGGGCAACATCGCGCAGCGGCTAATCTCGTTTCCGCGCCCGCCGCCAATGACCCGATGCCGTCAAGCAATGTCGTGTATAATGAACGCATGCAGTCGCTGGTCGGCGCTATCGAGCGTTCCGCCGCCGCAACCGCAAATATGGGCCCGGGCAACCCGCGCGGGATATGGTTGCCGCAGCCGGCATATGCGGATGCCAATCCAGCAGGACAAAAGAACAATTATTCCGACCGGCGCATTTCGCGGGGCCCCGTCAATGCGGTCCGCGCGCCGATTAAAGCCATTAGGAACGTTGCATGACCCGACATTATCATTGGCTCACCCTTATCACCATGGCGATTGGCATCGCTATCATGCAGCCGATGGCAGCATCAGCGCAGGTTGCGCCAAATATCCGCTATGTGGATTATAACCCCGATGCCATCATTCGTCTGACCGGCCATACCGGCTATCAAATGATGCTTGAATTTGAGGCCGGTGAACAAATTGAAACCGTCGGCATTGGTGACGCCTCTGGTTGGCAGGTGACCCCCAATGGCGCAGGAACGGTCATGTTCCTGAAGCCCGTGGGATTGCCGCCTGCGACCAACCTGTCGATCATCACAAATCTGCGGCGGTACAATTTGGAACTGGTGGCCAAATCCGGCCTGCGTGTGCCGCAAAGCCAGATTATTTACGCTGTGCGCTTCCGTTATCCACCCAAAGTCGCGGCCGCCGACACTATGGCAACGCCGCCGCCGTTGATTTCGACCCCGCCTGAATTGTGGAACCGCGCCTATAGCTATGACGGCGCAACGGCCAATGTGCCTGAGCAAGTGTTTGACGATGGCAAGGCGACCTATTTCCGTTTTGCCGCTGGATCAGCGGCGCCTGCAATTTTCAGCATTACGCCCGACGCCGGCGAAAGCATCGTCAACTTCGCTGTGCGCGGGCCGTACACTGTCGTCGAACAAATCGCGCCGCAATTTGTGCTGCGTCATGGCAAAGAAGTCACCATCATCTTTAACGATGCCTATGCCGTGCCGACACCCGGCGCAGATGCCCCCAAGCCACGCGCGCCAAAAAAGAAATGCGGGCTTTTTGGGTGCAAATCGATGGAGGCCAAGCCGTGAGTATGTTTAAATCGGGTAATACGGACCCGCGCACCGCCATCGATGCTGATACGCTTGAGGAAGCGAACCAACGGATTTTGTCGCCGGTGGCCATGCCAAATGGTCTATCCCCGGGCATGAAATTGGGCGTGGTGGGTATTGGCTTGCTTGCCATTTTAACCTTTAGCAGCTTGGCCAAAAGCCGGAATGAAGCAGACCAAGTTGCGGCACAGCCTGCCACCCGCACCGCAGCTGCGGTTGTTCCGCCCGGCGGTCTTGTGCCGCAGCCAACGTTGCGTCCGGGCCCACCGGAATTGCCGCCGCCAGTCCTTGTCCCGCCGCCCGTGAATAACCCAAATGCGGTGCCCGGTATCGTTGGACCCGCAGCCATTGGTCCGAACCGCTTTCAAGCGCCGGGCATCGTTGTGGATACCACAAAAGGCGGCGTCGCCATATTGCCGCCCACGCCGGGTCTGGCAGGCGCAAAAAATGACGAGTTGAGCGCAGAAGACAGATTTTCGGACCGCGTCGCAGCGGGCGAAAATGCACCTGCCCGCGCGGTGCGTATCGCCAACAGCAGCTATACGGTGCCGCAGGGCGCCATTATCGCGGGCGTCCTTGAAACGGCTATAAACTCGGATCTTCCTGGATATGTGCGTGCCGTGGTTAGCCGCGACGTCATGGGCTTTGACGGCCGGCGGGTGCTGATCCCCAGTGGAAGCCGCTTGATCGGGCAATATCGCTCGGGCCTCGCCGCGGGGCAATCGCGCGCGTTCATCGTCTGGACACGGCTGACCCGCCCCGATGGCGTGACCGTGTCGCTGGGCTCGCCTGTCACCGACCCGCTCGGCCGCGCGGGCTTAGGGGGTAAAGTGGATAGCCACTTCCTGAAACGATTTGGTTCGGCGATATTGTTGTCCGTTGTGCAATCCGGCCTTGGGCTTTTGCAGCAGGGCGGCAATGATGTCATCGTCCGCACGGCCGATGATGCCAAAAGCGTTGCCGGTATTGCCTTGCAGCGGGACGTGAACATTCCGCCGACGGTAAAAGTTGCGCAAGGGACGGCCATCCGTATTTTCATCGCCCGCGACCTCGATTTTTCGGGCACCGACGGCGATGCGCAATGAGGCATGCGGCGCCCGTGGCTGGCGATGCCGAAAATGTCTATCTCAATAGCTATTTGGCGCCATTTGGCGAGTGGCTGGCGTGCGATGATGTGACCGAAATTTTGGTGAACCGGCCGCATGAAATATGGGTTGAGCGGCTTGGGTGTGCGCAGATGGAGCGTCACGACGCACCACAAGTGGACAGCCAGTTGCTGGAACGCCTTGCACACCAGATCGCACGCATCAACCATCAAGGCGTTAGCCGCGAAAGTCCTTTGCTCGCCGCCATATTGCCGGGCGGTGCCCGCGTGCAGATGGTATTGCCGCCTGCAACGCGCGGCGATGTTGCGCTCGCGATCCGCAAACACCGGCTGCAAGACATGACGCTGGAAAGCTATTTTGAACAAAGCGCGCTTCCATCGGTGCGTAACGTCACTGATGATAGTTCTCAGCTTGCGGCGCTTTTGCAGGATCAAGACTATCTAGGCTTTTTCCGCGCGGCCGTTGCGGCGCGCAAAACGATCCTCATTTCTGGCGGAACGTCGTCTGGCAAGACAACCTTGCTCAACGCGTTGTTAAAGGAAATTCCGCAACATGAACGGATCATTTCCATTGAAGACACCCCTGAAATCCGGCTGAGCAGCGACAATGCGCTTGGCTTGGTCGCCGTGGCCGGCGATCAGGGAGAGGCACAAGTGACGGTGGACGATCTTATGCGCGCGTCGCTGCGTATGCGGCCGGACCGGTTGATCGTGGGCGAACTGCGCGGCGGCGAAACGGTCACGTTTTTGCGGGCGATCAATACGGGTCATCCCGGTTCCATCAGTACGGTGCACGCCAATTCACCCCAAGGCGCGTTCGAACAAATTGCCTTCATGTGTATGCAGGCCGGACTTGGCCTTGGCCGCCTCGAAACGATGGAGTACGCCCGGTCCATGATCGACATTGTCATCCAACTGGACCGCCACAGCGGCCAACGCGCCATAAGCTGTGTCGAATTAACGAACGCTGCATAAAGCTAAGCTGCGCCTTCAGTCGTTGGCGCAACATCTGCGCACAGACGTTTCAGGCATGAAATCCCGCGCGCATGGTTGTTTGCGCATCAATCGGTAAATGGCAGCGGCAAACAATGCCGCACGAAAATCTGGCGGAGACGGAGGGATTCGAACCCTCGATACGCTTTTGACGTATACTCACTTTCCAGGCGAGCGCCTTCGACCACTCGGCCACGTCTCCGCATTCCCCTAAGGGACGCATGCCCCTAGCCGCTCCTTTGCGCTTTCGCAAGGCACAGTGATTTGCCATAACCTTATTGATGAAAAGATATCTGCCCCTGTTCGCCAGCGCCGCGATCTGCGCCGCTCTCCCCGTCTCTGCGCAGGAGGCCAAAACGCATCCTGCACCTTCGGAGATTGTGGCGGCGGCCAAGGCGGACGACTGGGTTGCCATTGCACCGTCGGATATATTGGTGATGGACCTCGCCCCCGATTCGAAAGGCAAGCCGCGCCGCGTTGTCATTCAATTGATGCCTGCGCCGTTCAGCCAGGGTTGGATCGGCAATATCCGTAAGCTGGCAGCGGCACATTGGTGGGATGGCACCAGCATCAACCGCGTGCAGGACAATTATGTCGTGCAATGGGGCGATGCGACCGAGAAGAAGGCGCTGCCGGAAGGGTTGGCGACCGTCGGGGCCAAGGATTATGTCACCCCTGACTGGCCGACCAAGAATAGGATTTTCGCCCGGGCAGACGGAACGCCAGATGCCTACGCACGTACCCATGGGTTCTATGGTGGCTGGCCGCTGGCACAAGGCCGTGAGGGGCTTTGGCCCGTGCACTGCTACGGCATGGTCGGCGTTGGCCGCAATCTGTCTCCTGACACCGGCACGGGCGCGGAACTCTATACCGTCATCGGCCATGCGCCGCGGCACTTGGACCGCAACATCGCGCTGGTCGGACGGGTGATCGAAGGCATTGAACATATGTCCAGCCTGCCACGCGGCACGGGTGCGCTTGGTTTCTATGAGAAGGAAGAAGAGCGCGTGCCGATCCTGTCTGTGCGGATTGGGAACGCAGCGAAGGACGTGCCAGCGTTCGAATATCTGTCGACCGATAGCGACAGCTTTGCGGCCTATGCCGATGCGCGCGCCAACCGGCGGGATGCCTTTTTCAATGTGCCTGCTGGCGGCGCAGACATTTGCAACATTCCGGTCCCGATACGGCGGAAAGGCAATTAAGCCGTTTCATCTGCCATTGGGTTCAAACGGGTAACTCAAGGGGTTGGAACGGGAACGTCCGACGGTCCGGTCTGAACCGGAGGCGCGACGATGACGGGAACCGCTACGGGTTGCAGGATGGCGACCTGTTCCAGCCGGTCGAGCGCTTTGCGCGCGTCGCTAAAACGTTTCGCCCGTGCCATCCATGATTGCGCGATGGATGCGCCGGGCAAAGCCGCAACTTCCTCCACAGCAAGGTCAAGCTTGCCTGCATCGACCAGCGCTTCGGCGCGGATCAGCCGTTCATTTGGCGCGAGTGATGGTCCGTTTTCTTTGCGCAGCACGAACAGTTCCGACAATTCCCGCTTCACGGTCGCCCACGTGCTGTCGTCTCGATTGCCCGTCAAAAGCACCGGCGCAAGTCCGCGCAATTCGGTTTTCAGGGCATCAATCGTGACCGGCGCTTGCCCTGCAGATAATATCGCGGCAACAGATTGCGGCTGGGTCGCGCCAAAACGCAGGCGCAACTGTTCGGCAAGAGCGCCCAGCGGCGCACCCTTATCTATCGCACCCCGCACTGCATAAATGAGCAGCAACCCATCGGCGCGCGCAACTTCGGGCGAGAGCATATTGAGCGACGGGTAGCTTGGAACCATTTGGTCCGTAACCGGCTGTGCGATAGCATCAGCATCGGTGGCGACCACATTGCCCACTGCCCCAGAAGATGACTCGGCCGCCACGGGGGCATCAGATGGTGTCAGAAAACCATATTTGTCGGCGATCACATAGGCGACAATCGCGCCGCCGACGAAGGCACACAAAATAAGCAGCATAATATGCTTGAATGTGAATCCACGGCGTGATGCCGCGGTCGCTGTTTGAAAATCGGTCATGTTGCTCCTTCAATAGCGGCATTCGGCGGCAGGGTGCAATCTATCCTTGTAAAATGCTGCCCTATTGCGTCCATTAACGCAGCGTCATTTGGTGAGGCGGCAACAATTATCTGTGCCCAGCCGTCGCCAGCGCTTGCGGCGATAGCGTTCGAAAACGTCAAGAGCGTGATTTTGCTCCGCGATAGGCCGCCCGCATCGCAGAGACCGGCAAAGTGTGCCGCCGCGCGTGACGAATGCAGGATGACCGCATCGCATACTGCAACCTGCGCGGCGAAGTCCGCGGGCGTTTCCAGAGCCGCGCTGCGGTACACGATAGCTATATCGATATGCACGCCAGCAATCTGCGGAACAGTGCTGTGGTCTTCGCCTGCAAGCCATAGGAGCTTTGTGTGGCCATCTGCGGCAGCAACGCCGACAAGCGCTTCCACGCCGCTTGATCCAGTCGCAGCAACCGGCAAAGACAAATGGGCCAGCGCGCTGGCGGTCGCGCTACCGACCGCATAGATCGGGATATCGCGCGCGCTTTCCAAAAATCCGCGTGCGGCGCGCGCCGCATTCCCGCTGGTCAACACAATCGCGTCATATCCGTCAACCGACACCGATGGCGGCGGCAGATGTTCAATGGCGAACAGGGGCATAAGCACGGGCGCATATCCTGCGGCTGCAAAGCGGTGGGCGGTGGCATCCGCCCCTGGTTGCGGCCGGATAATCAGCACCTTCACGATGCAAACATGCTCCGCAGTTCATCACTGGCTTTTGCCAGCAATTGATCTGCCAATTGTGTCGGACCATTGATTGACGCGTCATAAACGATTTCGCCCGCGTGCATTTCCCGGCCATCCGCGGTGAAAACTTCACCTTTTAAGCGAATCTGGGCACCTTCGACCTGCGCCAATGCGGCGATGGGTGAATGGCAATTCCCGCCTAATGCCTCAAGCAAGGCACGCTCGGCCTGCACGGCGACAAAGGTGTCCACATCGTTAATTGCCGCCAAAAACGGGACGAGCTCTTTGCGACTGGTCAACCGGTCAATGCCCACAGCACCTTGCGATGCCGCCGGCAAAAACTGGCTCAGCGGTAATGGCGCGCCGACATCATGCATGTCCAACCGGTCCAACCCGGCCGCAGCCAAAAGTGTCGCATCCGCATGACCATTTTCAATATGCGCCAAACGGGTTGCGACATTGCCGCGCAAGGGGACGATCCGCACATCAGGGCGGGCACGTAGCAGCTGCGCCGCGCGCCGTGGGCTCGATGTCCCGACCCGCGCACCATGCTTCAGATCGTCCAGCGACGCTGCACCAATCAATCGGTCGTGGACATCCGCACGCGGCAGCATGGCGGAGATGTCAAAAATGTCTGCGCGCACGGTCTCGACATCTTTCATCGAATGCACCGCGATATCGATCTGGTCATCCAACAGCGCACGTTCGAGCTCTTTGGTCCAAAGCGCCTTGCCGCCGATTTCGGCAAGCGGCCGGTCCTGAATCTTGTCACCTGTGGCGAGCATCGGGACCAACACGACGGCATCGTCGGGCAGATTATGCGCCGCTTTGATCGCAGCCATGGCCATCTCCGCCTGCGCCAAAGCGAGCGGAGACCGGCGTGTTCCGATGCGTAACGGACGGTCGGAGGAAAACGATATCATTGTCATGCGACTTGTCCATAGCGCCACGTCCACCTATGGGAAAGCGCAATGGCAATCATCCTTGGTCTTGAATCCAGCTGCGACGAAACCGCAGCGGCAATTGTGCGTTCCGACCGGACGATTTTGAGCCATGCCTTGGCCGGACAGGAAGATCATCACCGCGCATTCGGCGGCGTCGTTCCCGAAATCGCCGCGCGCGCGCATGCCGAGCTGATGACCCCCTTGGTGGAAACCGCGCTCGCCGACGCAGGCATGACGTTAGATGATGTCGATGCCATTGCCGCAACCGCTGGCCCCGGCCTTATTGGCGGTGTCATGGTTGGACTTGTGACGGCAAAGGCGCTGGCCATGGCGTCTGGAAAGCCGCTGATTGCCGTCAACCATCTGGAAGGCCATGCGCTTTCGCCGCGACTGGTCGATGCCGATCTCGCATTCCCGTATCTCCTTTTGCTGGTGTCAGGCGGCCATTGCCAGTTGCTGCGGGTAAATGGAGTTGGCGACTATAACCGGCTGGCCACCACCATCGACGATGCGGTGGGCGAAGCATTCGACAAAACGGCGAAGATTTTGGGCCTGGGCTTTCCCGGCGGGCCAGCCGTCGAACGCGCAGCAGCATTGGGCAACGCGAAAAATGTGCCGCTACCCCGCCCGTTAAAAGGCGCTGATGAACCGCATTTTTCCTTTGCTGGCCTGAAAAGCGCCGTGCTGCGCGCGCATGAGACGGGCCAGTATAGCGTCGAGGATATTGCCGCATCCTTTCAGCAAGCCGTTATCGACTGCCTGTACGACCGGATACGCTACACGCTGGATCGGATTGATGCACCGGCTGCACTGGTTGTCGCGGGCGGCGTCGCGGCAAATGTGCCCATTCGCAATATGCTCGAGCAGCTTGCCGCAAGCCGTGGCATGCGTTTTGTCGCGCCGCCATTGTGGCTGTGCACCGACAATGGCGTGATGATCGCATGGGCTGGCGCGGAGAGATTTGCGATGGGTCTGACCGATGGCCTTGATTTTGTTGCGCGGCCGCGCTGGCCGCTGGATCCCAATGCAGCACCCGCACGCGGTGCGGGCGTGAAAGCATGAGCCAGATGCCCTATCCGGTTGGTATCATTGGTGGCGGCGCATGGGGCACCGCGCTGGCCGCCGTCATGGCGCAAATCCACGATAACGTCCTCATCTGGGCCCGCGAAGAAGAGGCCGTGCAGAGCATAAACAACCAGCATCAAAACAGCCTCTTTTTGCCGGGCACGTCATTGTCGCCAAAAATTGAGGCGACAGCTGATCTCGCCCGCATGATCGCATGTGAAAATTTGCTCATCGTGACCCCGGCCCAGCATGTGCGCGCCACGCTGTCGGCGCTGCCAGACACACAGGCCCCGCTGATCCTGTGCGCAAAAGGTATTGAGGCCGATACCCAAATGCTGGTGTCCGATGTTGCGGCGACAACGCGCCCGGGCAATCCAATTGCCGTTTTGTCGGGCCCCACATTTGCGCATGAGGTTTCTGCTGGAAAGCCCACAGCGGTCACGCTCGCCACCGCCGATCAGGCGCTGGGGTCGGTGTTGATGCGGCGGATAGCCTCACCTTCCTTCCGTCCCTATTGGTCTAATGATGTTGTCGGCGCGGAAATTGGCGGTGCTGTCAAAAACGTACTCGCAATCGCATGCGGTGTTGTGGACGGCGCAGGCCTTGGTCTCAACGCACGTGCGGCATTGATTGCACGCGGTTTTGCCGAGATGCAGCGATACGGCCTTGCGCGCGGTGCAAAAGCCGAAACGCTAGCGGGACTATCAGGATTGGGCGATCTGGTCCTGACGTGCAGTTCTGAAAACTCGCGTAACTTTTCGTTGGGACGAGGCCTTGGACAAGGCCAATCATCCGAAAGCCTGCTGGCCGACCGCAAGACCGTTGCCGAAGGCGCATATACCGCACCGGTCCTGCTACAGTCGGCAACGTCGCTTAATGTCGAAATGCCCATCGTGAGCGCCGTGTGCGCATTGCTGTCGGGATCAGCGACCGTCGATGCCGTCGTCACCGAATTGCTGGCACGTCCGCTCAAGTCCGAAAGCTGGTAACGGCGGACCTAATCCGCTAGCGTACCAAAAGAGGCGATCCATTGACTGCAGCCAGAACCGACGAAGAAGATATTCAGGCACTCGCCAAGGGCGGGCGGACGAATGTATTTGGCTTCCTTTTGCGACTGGCCGCCCGCATACCATTTTTGTTTATCGCGGGCAGACTTTATGGTCCCGAAGCGCTTGGCCGCTTTGCCTATGCCATATTGATTATCGAATTTGTCGCGCAGCTTGCCTCACTTGGCCTGCGCCGTGGGCTGGCGGAATTGCTTGCGAAGGATGACCGCCCGCACGCCCATATGATTGCGGATGCGCTTTTCGCGGCGATGGCGGCATCAGCGGTCGGCGCTGCATTTTTGATCATGCTGCCCGAGCTGATGTTTCCCAACAGCGGCATTAACGGGCTCGACCGGTTTCTGCCGCTCGCCATTTTTGCCATTGTCGCAACAGACATCGCCCTGTCCGCCTTGGCCTATAAATTCGATATCGCATCGACCGTGCGGGCGCGCGCCATCGTTGAACCGTGGACAATCAGCATCGCGGCAGGCGCGCTCTATTTCTATTCCGCGCGTGATGGGCTGATCCTGTCCTATGTCGCTTCGCTGGCTGCTGCATTGTTGTTTGCACTATGGCCCCTGTGGCGCAGCTATGGCTTTGCATGGGGATGGCGGCCAAGTGTGCAGCGTTCTTTGGTGATTGCCCAACGCAACCTGCCATTGGCTGCAGCGGACGCTGCAGAATGGGGCAGCAGACGGCTTGACCTTGCCATATTGGGCCTGTTTGCCTCGCCGGCAGTGGTCGGTATCTATTATGTCGCCCAACAGGTGGCGAGCCTGCCACAGAAGCTTAAAACCAGCTTTGACCCGATATTGGGCCCCGTCATCACGCGCAATTTACAGACCCGCAATTATGCCGAAATCGCCAAACAGGTCGGCCAGGTTGGTTTCTGGATTATCGCGGCGCAGGCCGGAATTGCACTGGCGCTTGGCATCCCCGGCGAGGCAGTCATGGGATTGATGGGTCCCGAATTTGTCGGCGGAGCAGCGGCGCTTGCCTTTTTGCTGGCGGCGGAAGTCGCGGCGGCCACGGCGGTCGTCAGTGAATCCGCTTTGGTATATATGGCCCGTCACCGGAACCTGCTGATTTCAATCGGGATGTTGGCCGTCCAAGCTTTAGTCAGCGTCGGCCTTATCATGCTGTTCGATGATATTCCCGTTAAGCCCGAATATGTTGGCTTGTATCAGGCGGCAGCCGTTGCCTGCGGGCTGATGATATCGCTTGGTATCGGCTCGCTTATCAAATCGCGATTGCTGTCACAGTTATTGGGACAGCCCATCCGCGTGTGGCGTTGGGCCTTGCTGATTGCTGTCGCTGCGGCAGCATTGCTCGGCATGGCGATCGTCAGCGTCCCTGCCCGTCTGGAATGGGTGGAACTGGCGATTGGCGTGCCTGCAGTTCTTGGCCTTTATGGCTGGATTATCTGGCGCTGGGGCTTTGGCCCGGAAGACCGGGTGCTGTTCCGCAAGAAAAAGGATTAAGCCAGACGCTTGGCAACAAGCTCTGCGATATCCGCTTCTGGCCGTGCGCCATAATGCGAAATAACCTCGGCAGCGCAAACTGCACCCATGACAAGGCATTCGGCCATCGGGCGGCCCTGCGCTATCCCGGCAAACACACCTGATGCGAACAAGTCGCCTGCACCCGTTGTGTCGACCAATTGGGCGACAGGTTCTGCGCCGACTTCGGTACGCACGCCGTTTTCGATGGCGATTGCGCCATGTTCGCCGCGTGTGCAGACCAATAACGGAACCTTCGCCGCGATGGCCGCCACCGATGCTTCGAAATCATCGCTGTTGTGAAGCGCGCAAATTTCGACTTCATTCGAAAACAATATGTCGATGCGACCGGCATCCATTTCGGCCAGAAAGTCTGGTCCGTGGCGCGAAATGACGAATGCGTCGGACAATGTCAGCGCAACCTTGCGACCGGCGGCACGCGCGATATCGATGGCGGTGCGCATCGCGGCACGTGGCTCCTCAGGATCCCACAAATAGCCTTCCAGATACAATATGGCCGCGCTTTCGATCAGTGCCTTGTCGATCAGCGTGGCAGGCAGATATTGCGACGCGCCCAGAAAGGTATTCATCGTGCGCTGCGCATCTGGCGTGACGAGAATGTAGCAACGTGCGGTCGAAGGTGCGCCATCACGTGCAGGAACATCGAAATGGATACCGCCCGCACGAATGTCATGTGCGAACACTTGGCCGAGCTGATCATTTGCGACTTGCCCGATAAATGCTGTTTTATGTCCAAGCCGCGCAAGGCCGGCCAAGGTATTTGCGGCAGAACCACCGCTGATTTCACGGGCAGGCCTCATATGGGCATATAATGCTTGCGCACGTTCCTCATCAATGAGCTGCATGCTGCCTTTGGTCAGGCCTTCGCTGTCGATAAAAGCATCGTCGGTGTTGGCAATGATATCAACAATTGCGTTGCCAATGGCGAGGACGTCGAAGCGGCTTTCAGTCATGAATTTTCCTATATGTAAGCTCGCCGCGCCCTACTGGGGTTGGACATTTCGGGCAAGCGCTTTAGAAGCGCGACATGATACAAGCGCTCCAGCTTTCGTTCCAAAGCCTTTCGGACAGGCGCGTGGCAATGCTGCTCATCAAAGTGGTGTTGTGCACTTTTGCCAGCTTCCTTTTATTGGGCGTCGGCATGTGGTTGGCGCTCGACTGGCTTTTTGCATGGCTCAACATTCAAAACGGCGCATATCTGTCCGCCTTCCTGTCGCTGGCCATCATCCCGATTTCGGCTTTTCTGCTTTTCCGGGTGGTCGCCATCGCAATCACTTGGATCTTCGCCGACGATATTATCGATGCGGTTGAAGACCGATATTATCCCCAGAAAGCCGCGTTTGGAAAGCGTCCGGGCGTAGGCGCTGGCGTGCATATGGCGGTGCGATCAATAGCGCGGGTGGTTGGTTACAACCTCCTCGCATTGCCGCTGTATATTGTGTTGCTGGTGACGGGCGTTGGCACGGCGATCGCCTTCATGCTCATCAACGCCCTCCTTTTGGGCAAGGATTTGGAAGATATGCTGATTGCCCGCCATGGCGCATCACAAGGCAGCATCCAGAAACTGCCGCGCCTCTTGCTGGGTTTCGTTGGCACCGTTGGTATGCTGATTCCGTTTTTAAACCTGCTGGCGCCCGTGCTTGCGACCGCAATGGCTGTGCACGTCGTCCATTCAGGAAACAGAGCGATATGAAACAAACCATCACCGCATGCGCGATCGCATTGATTTTGGCAGGCTATGTATCTGTGCCGCCTGCACGCGCGCAAACACGCCAGCCAGCACCTGTACAGCGCGCTGCGCCGCCCATTCCCGTGCGCCCTGCCATGGGACCAAGGGGCCTAGAGGCAGTCATGGGCAAGGATGTTGCCACGTTGAAACGCCTTTTTGGCGAACCGCGGCTTGATGTGGTTGAGGTTCATGGCCGCAAGCTGCAATTTGTCGGCAAAGCCTGCGTCCTTGATGTGTTTCTCTATCCCGACGGCAAGGGCCGGACCGAAATCGTGACTTATGTCGACGCGCGACGCAGTGATGGCGCTGCGGTTGATCGCGCATCCTGCATTGATGCCTTGCAACGCCGCTGACTAAGTAAGCGTCCATTCGGCACGAACCGATGCGTCTGGTTCGTCGGCAAATCGCGCCTGCTTTTCACGCGCAAATATCTCGGGCGACAGCCGCGACATCGCCCAGATCGCGGCACCACGGACGACGGGTGAGGTGTCATCCATGCGCATCTCAACCAAGGGTAGCACGCCGAGGTCACGGCCATTGCCAGCCGCGATCAACACATTGCGCACAAAGCGGTCGCGGCCAATGCGCTTGATGGGTGATCCGGAAAACAGCTGACGAAACTGCGCATCATCCAAAGCCAAAAGGTCCGCAATGCGCGGCGCGACCAACGCTTCACGGGGCAAAAATGCCTTATGTGCCGCGGCAGTCTCGGCAAATTTGTTCCACGGACACACGGCCAGGCAATCATCGCAGCCGTAAATGTGATTGCCCATCAATGGACGCAGTTCGGGGTCGATGGGGCCCTTATGCTCAATGGTGAGATACGAAATACATCGGCGCGCATCGACTTGGTACGGCGCGGGGAAGGCATTGGTTGGGCAGATGTCCTGACATGCGCGGCACGAACCGCATGTGTCGGCCGCGGGCAGTGACGGCGCGAGCTCTGCCGTCGTATAAATCGCGCCAAGGAACAGCCAGCTGCCATGTTCTTTGCTGACGATATTGCTGTGCTTGCCTTGCCAGCCAAGTCCCGCCACCTCAGCCAGCGCCTTTTCCATAACGGGCGCGGTGTCGACGAACACTTTGACGCCGACCTCTGCGGAATGGGCAAGCCAGCTGGCGAGCCGCTTGAGCGCGCCTTTGACGACATCATGATAGTCGCGTCCTTGCGCATAGACCGATATGCGCGCCTTTGTGTCATCGTCGGCAAGCGCCATGGGGTCATGCGGCGGTGCATAGCTCATCCCCAGCATGATCACTGATTTTACTTCGGGCCATAAAATATCGGGATTGGCGCGCTCATCGACGCGGCTTTCCATCCACAACATGTCGCCATGGCGGCCTTCATCGATCCACTGGCGCAGCCGCTGCCCCGCGCGTGGCGCAAGATGACCCGGCGCAATCCCAAAAGCGACAAAGCCCTCACTCTGCGCCTTGGCCTGCAATTCGTTAACTATATTTGTGTTGTTTCTTTTCACGCACCAACCTTATTCAGCACCGAATATCTCTCCGGGGCAATTTCATATGTACGCAATAGAGGCAAAGGGACTCGTAAAGCAATTCGATGGCTTTCATGCTGTCGACGGGGTCGACCTGAAAATTCCGGAGGGCAGCATTTTTGGCATTTTGGGGCCGAATGGCGCCGGCAAGACCACCATGTTGCGCACCTTGCTTGGCATCATTGATCCTGATGCCGGAACGCGCAGCCTGCTGGGTTCCGACCGGCCGATAACACAGTCCCGCAATGTCGGATATTTGCCCGAAGAACGCGGCCTGTATCAATCGATGCGCGCAGTCGACACCATTGCGTTCATGGGCGCGCTGCGCGGACTATCGTTGAAAGAGGGCGCGAAAAAAGGGCGGGCCTTGCTCGAAGAAGCTGGCCTTGGATATGCCGCCGACCGCCAGATTAGGCAGCTTTCCAAGGGGATGGCCCAAACGGTGCAACTGATGGGCACAATCGTCCACGACCCAAAGCTGATCGTCCTCGATGAACCTTTTTCGGGGCTGGATGCGCTCAATCAGGCCAAGCTTGAAAAGATGATCCGCGCGCAAGCCGCCAAGGGTGTGACCGTGATTTTCTCCACCCATGTCATCGCGCATGCCGAACGGTTGTGCGAACGCATCGCCATTATCGCCAAGGGTAAAATCAGTTTCGACGGGCTGGTATCCGAAGCGCGTGACCGCTTGCGGCCGCAGGTGCATCTGGAAACCGAAACGTTGGACGGGCCATGGCGATCGGCGCTGCCCCTTGAAACCAAATCAGAAGGGCATTGGTGGCATTTCACCTTGCCCGAAACCGGGGTGGAGCCGCTGCTGACGGCGCTGGTACAGGGCAAGGCGGGCGTCAAATCGCTGTCGATCGAACGGCCGGGGCTGCACGATGCGTTCGTCGCCATCGCGGGTGAAGCCGTCGCCGCCGAGATGGATGACGCTGATGTGGGAGAAGCAAAATGAAGGAAATCATCCGCGCCGCCTTCGTCATTGCCCGCCGTGATTTTACGGCGATTATTTATTCCAAGGCCTTTATCTTCTTCCTGCTTGGCCCCTTCTTCCCTGTGCTTGTCGGATTTGCGGCGGGTAATTTGGGTGGGCAAATCGCCAAAGACGTGTCGCAACCCGTTGTTGGCATTGCCTTGGCCAAAGAGGAGGCCGGGAAAATCCTGTCCGCCCGCGAGTCGCTTTCGAAGACATTGGGAGACCGCTATTTCGCCCGCATGGTCGTCGTCGGCGATCCTGCTGCGGATCAAAAAGCGCCGCAAAGCTACCTTGCAAAAAAGAGTGACAGCCTAAGCGTTGTCGTCACCGGCACGCTGGCGAAACCCGTGATAACCGGCACAGCCAACGCCATTCAACGCGAACGCGCCGACATTGAACTGTTGGCAGGCTATGCCCAGAGCGGCGGTACGATGACGCTGCCGCGTTCGACACCCGATATTGTTGTCGAGTCCGCTAACAACGACAAGACGCTGCGCACTGTGACTGCGCAGGGTGGACAATTTCTCATTTTCTTCCTGACCATTTTGCTTGCGGGGATGGTGCTGTCCAATCTGGTGGAGGAGAAATCGAACAAGATTATCGAAATTCTCGCCGCCTCGATTCCCATGGAATCGGTATTCTTGGGCAAATTGTTCGCGATGCTCGGCATGGCGTTGCTGGGTATATCCGTCTGGACAACCGTTGGACTGGTTGGTTTCGCCGCGATTGGGCCGGATTTGCCAAATTTCCCAACGCCGGCGGTTGGCTGGCCCATGTTCATTGGCCTGTGCTTCACCTATTTCATCATGGCGTATCTCATGCTCGGTGCGCTTTTTCTCGGGATAGGGGCAATGGCGGCCACGGTGCGTGAGGTGCAGACCATTTCCATGCCCGTGACCATGGCGCAGCTGATCAATTTCTTCTTCGCATCTTACGCCCTGACCAAAACAGGTGAACCGATCGAGCAATTTGCTGCCATTTTCCCGTTTAGTTCGCCCTTTGCGATGATTGGGCGGGCCGCGCTTGAACCGGCTTTGTGGCATCACGCCGTCGCGATTATCGGCCAGGCCTTGTTTGCGATATTGTTGCTGCGACTGGGCGTATATCTTTTCAAGAAAAACGTCATGAAATCAGGAAGCGCTGGCCGTGCCAAGGATGACGGTGCGCGCCGGTTGTTCGGCTTCATCAAAATGCCGGGGTGAACGCATAATCACCTTTAATAGGTTGCGGTTCGAAACTGGATTGACATTTCTGTCAGTAGTGGCAGTTTCGGTGCTGAGAGGAGTCGATAATAATGGCAACTGCCCCCCTAATTGAAAGCGATTCGCTGCCTTGGGAAGTGAACAAGGCACCACATCATTGGGACGTCACCAAGCCCAATATTTATGCGGAGGATCGCTGGCATCCCATCTTTAAAGAGATGCGCGAAAAAGCGCCGATCAACAAGATTGAGGATTCCGATTTCGGCAGTTATTGGAATGTTACGACGCTCAAAGCCATTCAACATGTCGAAGCGCTTCCCGACATTTATTCATCGTCATTTGAACATGGCGGCATCACCTTAATCGACGACAATGCGCTCGCCGAGCCCATCCCCGAAGATCAAAGAATCATCATGCCGATGTTCATTGCGATGGACCGGCCTAAGCACACCGAAGAGCGCCGCGTCATCGCACCGGCGTTCACACCGGGCGAAATGGACCGCATGTCGGGCGATATCCGCCGCCGCACGGGCGAGCTTTTGGACTCGCTTCCGGTGGGCAAAGCGTTTGATTGGGTCGACTTGGTATCCATCGAACTGACCACGCAGATGTTGGCGCTGCTTTTTGATTTCCCATGGGAAGACCGCCGCAAGTTGACCGAATGGTCCGATTGGGCGGGCGACATCGAACTCGTCCGTTCCGAAGACACACGTCAGGCGCGCCTTGCCAAAATGTTTGAAATGGGTGCCTATTTCCAGGGTCTGTGGGACGAGCGCAAAAATCGCGGCGAAGCGCCCGACCTTATCAGCCGCATGATCCATTCGCCGATGAAGGACATGAGCCAGTTTGAATATATGGGTAACCTCATTCTGCTCATCGTGGGCGGAAACGACACGACCCGCAATTCGATGTCCGGTTATGCCTATGGACTGAACAGCTTCCCCGACGAGCGCGAAAAGCTGGAGAAGAATCCTCAGTTCATCACCAATGCTGTGAGCGAAATCATTCGTTGGCAGACGCCTTTGGCGCATATGCGGCGCACCGCCCTGCAGGACCATGATTTGTTCGGTGCACCCATTAAGGCCGGCGACAAGATTGGCATGTGGTATCTGTCGGCCAACCGGGATGAGACGGTTTTTGATAATCCCGACAAGTTGATTGTCGATCGTGAGAACGCGCGTCGCCATTTGGCCTTCGGATATGGCATCCACCGTTGCGTCGGCGCGCGATTGGCCGAATTGCAGATCCGCATCTTGCTTGAAGAAATGGCAGTGCGCCGCCTGCGACCCAATGTTGTGGGTGAACCCGACCGCGTGGCGGGCTGCTTCGTTCATGGCTATCGCAAGATGGATGTGGAACTGTCGCGTTATTGATAGGGAACCTTTCCGGCCTCTGCGGCATAGTTAAAGGCAGAGCTTATCAAGGAACATGTCATGAAACTGAGCAAACGCAAATTTCTGTCCTTCGCCAGCGTTGGCGCGGCTGCGTTTGTCTTCGGTTGCGGTAAGGATGCAACGGCGAAGGCACGCTTTGCTGTCACCTTCAGCGACACGGAGTGGAAGAAGCGCCTGTCTCCAGCTGCTTACCGCGTGTTGCGCCAAGAAGACACCGAGCGCCCATTTACTAGCCCGCTGAACAGCGAAAAGCGCAAGGGCAATTTTGTCTGCGCCGGATGCCAGACCCGGCTATTTTCATCCTCCACAAAGTTTGAAAGCGGAACTGGCTGGCCTAGCTTTTATGCGCCATTAGCTGGCGGGGTGGGCACACGGACAGACTATAAAATCGGTATCCCACGCACTGAGGTGCATTGCGCACGCTGCGGCGGACATCTTGGTCATGTGTTTGACGATGGCCCCAAAACCACAGGTAA
>ENA-OREM01000605-OREM01000605.1-marine-metagenome-genome-assembly--contig:-NODE-605-length-23025-cov-3.520612_pt1 | contig 23025 bp, 18 predicted proteins | sample MGYA00248623_ERZ508561 | MGnify/ENA primary metagenome ERZ508561 (study PRJEB26227, sample SAMN06264494) | marine metagenome | isolation source: Columbia River Estuary | place: USA:Columbia River Estuary...
TTGGTGAATAAGCCTGTGCATTCAAGGGCAACATCCACACCAAGTTCGCCCCATGGAAGCGCCGCTGGATCGCGCTCTGAAAAAACTTTTATCGGGCCACGACCCGCATTTATGCTGGATTTTGTTGTTTTTACTTTGGCAGGGAAATTGCCATGGATACTGTCATATTGCAAAAGCAATGCATTTGCTTCAACAGAACCTAAATCATTAATCGCGACGACTTCAATGTCTTTGCGTCCACTTTCAATAATTCCGCGAAGAACCAAACGGCCAATTCGCCCAAAACCATTAATTGCTACTCTCATAACACCACCTCATTTTGCGCATCCAGATCCGCATAAATCCGCACTACATCTAGCAGCCGCGCAGCCTGGCCTAGCGTTTCATACCAGCTCAGGGTCTTAATGATAGTTGCGCCAGCCTTGATGGTACCCTTGGCATCAAACAATAAGGAAAAATCAAGATGAACTGGATCGGATTCTGGAGTATATATTTTTTAGCCATGATTAAATTCATGGTGTCAACCATTCCGGGGCAAGGCTTTGAATTGGCATTTCACCAGACTTGGCTGGCCTCATTTCTGGGGGCATCCACGGCGTCAGCTATATTTTATTTTGGCAGCGAAGCAGTGATGCGTATGATTCATCGCCGTCGCATTGCAAAAAGAGAAGTAGCCTTGGCAGCTGGACTTGAGCCCATCAATTACTACAAAGTAACCCGAACTAAAAAGTTCATAGTGCAAATGAAACGCCGTTTTGGTTTTTATGGCATTACGCTTTTTGCGCCACTGCTATTTTCGGTTCCGATCGGAAGCTTTGTGGCTGCTAAATTTTATGGAAAGCAATCCACTACTTTTCTATTCGTACTCATTGGTCTAGCGCTCAATGGTTTGCTACTCACTGCCATTGCTTATGCCATTTACTGAGTACCACCTTTTCTTTGACCTCGACCGCACGCTCTGGGACTTCGATCAAAATTCCGAAAATGCCCTGCGCCAGCTGTTTGCAACCGAAGAACTAGAGGCTCAAATTGGTGGTTTTGAGCATTTTCACAAGCAATATGTCTATCAAAATACCCATCTCTGGAAGCTCTATGGCAAAGGGATCATCAAGAAAGATGAACTTCGCTACGAGCGCTTTCGTGTAACCCTAAAGCATTTTAAAATCAAAGATGAGGCACTTGTGAGGCGTATGTCTGATGCCTACGTGAGCATTTCACCCTTGCAAACGGCACTTTTCCCAAAAGCGCTTGAAACCCTTCAAGAACTCAAGCAAATGGGTTTCCAATTGCATATCATTACCAACGGCTTTCAAGAAGTACAATTTGTAAAGCTCGAAAATTGCGGGATGCGTGCCTTTTTTGATGTAGTGGTTTGCTCTGAGTTTGTCGGTAAAAACAAGCCAGACCCCGCCATTTTTAAGTATGCACTCAATCAAGCAGGGGCCAAAGCAGAAAAATCAGTGATGATTGGCGATGACTACCATGTAGATGTAGCGGGCGCATTGCGCGCGGGCATGCAAGCCGTCTGGTTTGATCCGACGGCTAAAAATACCTACCACTACGAAAATTGCATTTCCGAACTCAGTTTGTTACCCGAGCTCCTACCTGGTTTGTTGTTAACCCACTAACTCTTGTCGAATCTTTTCGTAGAGGACCATTCCAGTGGCTACACCCACATTTAAGGAAGAGATGGCTCCTTTCATTGGTATCTTACAGCTGATATCCGCCAAATTGATGAGGTCTTGGGTAATGCCCGACTCTTCTGAACCCATAATAATGGCGACGCTGCCGCGCAGGTTGGTTTCGTGCAGAGGCACAAGTGCTTTTTCGGTACAAGCCACGATACGCAAGCCCGATTGTTGCAAATAAAACAAAGATTGCTTGAGTTGTTCGGTTTTGCAGATTGGAATGCGGTTGAGGGCGCCGGCAGAAGCTTTCATGGCGTCTGAGGTAGCTAGGGCAGAACCTTTACTCGGGATAAGAACAGCGTCTATGCCCATGCACTCTGCACTTCTGATGATGGCGCCGAAGTTGCGCACATCGGTGATGCGGTCCAAAACAAGTACACTTGGTTTTTTGCCTTCTTCGAGCCACTGATCGATGAGGGGTTCTATTTGTTGGTAGGCAATAGGAGGCACCATGGCGATCACACCTTGGTGGTTGCCATCCGTGAGAGAATCTAGTTTTTGATTGGGAACATACTGTAGGAAGTAATTCTTGCCTGCAAGAGCTGCTCTTAACTCCTCAAAAAGTGTTTTGTTAATTCCTTTTTGAATCAAAATTTTGTTGAGTTCACGTCCTGCGTGAATGGCTTCAAGTACGGAGTGTACACCGAAAATGATGTCGGTGCGTTCTTTGCGCTGATAGCTGCGCTCTTTCGTTTCGCGGCGTTCAGGACGCTCGCTTTTTTGATATTTGTCTTCCATTAGTGGATGTTAAGTTCGAGGCTTACATTGCCCTCGAGGGTGTGCGCTACTGGACAAGCTTTGCCAGCTGCGATGACTTTCTTTTTGGTGAGCTCGTCCCAGTTGTTGCCACTGAGGTCGAGGTCGAGGATGATTTTAGCGATGCGGCGAGGATCAGTGCCCATTTGTTTTTCAATGGTGGCTTCTGCCTCCACAAAAGGAATTTGATGGGTTTGGCAGTAAATGCCCATGATGGTCATGACGCAAGAGGCCAAAGAGGTTGCGACTAAATCAGTTGGAGAAAATGCCTCTGCTTTGCCGTGGTTGTCTAGGGGCGCATCTGTGATGATTTTGGTGCCTGAGCCCAAGTGCGTACATTCTGTACGGAGTTCTCCTAAATAACGAACACTTGCTGTTTTCATGGGGCAAAGTTAATACTTCACCTCGACAAAACCGTGTTTCTCGATAGGTATTCCGCCTTCGTAGATCGCTTTGATGACATAGAAATAGGTGCCTTCTTCTACTTTATCGCCATTCGAAGTTTGGCCGTTCCAATAACCAGCAGGGTCTGTGTAGCTATAAATAGTGTTGCCCCAGCGGTTCACGATGGTACATTCAAATTCGGAAATACCGCTGTATTGAACATAAAAGGAACTATTGCCATTCGCAGAGGAAAGCACGATAATATTTGGCGCTATGATATCACAGGGCTTGAAACCAATAGTGGCCGTATCGGAATAAGTATAGCAGGCATTGCTGATGGTGTAGATGTAGTTGCCAACGGCGCTGATGACGCGCGGGTCGTCGGTATTTCCATCTTGCCAACTGCCTAATGTGATAGGGTTGTAGGTGCTTTGAAGTGTCCATTCTGTGTAGGTGCTGTCTTTGGGGACGTTCAGCGTATAAGGGTCAATGGAAAAACTAGAACCTTGGCATATGTTGGTATCGAGCAACTGGACGTACACATAGGGAGGAAATTCGATGAATTCAGTCAGCGTGATGCCACAAGCGCTGTCGGTGAAACTGATGGGGAAGACACCTGCGTAATTGCAAATAATCAGAGGGTTTTCTGCATAGATATCTGAGAAGAAAATCGAGGTATCTGGACAAGACCAAGTACCGCCAAGCGCAGAAAGTGTTCCTTGGATTTGTTCTTGGTAGTTGCAACCCAAGCTGTCGAGGTCGATGTAGGGCTGTGCGTAGAGCTCAAGGGTAGTGCTGGCGCTGTGGTTACACACTTCATCTGTGTAGGTCAGGGTAAAAATTCCAGATTCAGATGCGTTGATTGTGGGGTTTAATGCGCTGTTACTCGGACTAAAAGTAAGGCTCGCATTCGGGTTGTTGCTGGTGTAAGTCCAGGCCCCACCACCCGCATCTGCAACAGAACCGTTGACCACAAAATTCAATTGACAAAGAGCGGAATCGGCAAAAATTTGTGGATTGATCGGCAGCGTCAGTAGTGCGCTCAACGTTTGCTGACAAACGTTGTCGGTGAAAGAAACGGTGTAGACACCGGGCGCACCAATAGAAATAAGGGGATTGAGAGCGGTTGTGCTACTGAAAGTAATGTTTGTTGAAGAAGCAGTCCAGGTGCCGCCCGGTGAATTGGTGCCAGCAACTTGATAGGTGTTCTGACAAATAATGGTGTCATTGAAGATAGTGGAGGCGTTGGTGCCAAAAACGGTGAAGGTGGTGTCGGTACTGCATAAGCCAGCAGAATCAAGGAGGTTGATGGTGTAGGTTCCGGCACCCAAAATATTGCTGAACTGTGCGTTGAGTACAGGATCTAAGAGACCCCAACTAACTGTAGAGTAGGATGGCGCATTAGGAATGGTTAAGGTTACTGCAGTATCCGGTGGGCAAAATGCAAGCGGCCCTTGTAAGTTGATTGGCAAAGGATTGATGACGTTGAACGTATCGGAAACATGCTTGTAGCAACCGTCTTGGCTTACGGTAACACCAAAAATTTGTGAATTCGAAATGCTATTAGTAGGCATGACGGTGAAATCGTCCCAGAGGTAGCTATCATAGGGGCCATTGGAGACACTTAGATCAATTGTTCCACATGAATTGGTGGTTAGTAGGATAGCGGAGTCGAGGTTATTGACAATTGTATCGATCACCACTACAAAAGTAAGCGCCGTAACGCCTGGGGTTGGGAGGTTATTGTCGGTGGCTGTTACGGTGATGTTGTAGGTGCCCATGGTAGCCAAAGACCCTACAGCGCGCAGGATGATGTTGGCGGTGTTGCCTGGTGTGTTGGACAATTGCTGTAGGGTAGTAAGCCCACCATTTGTGTAAGTGATGGTGGTGCTTTGATTGGTTTCGGGAGATAAAAAGTTGATGCTGAAATCGGCGGAGTCACCGAGAGCGCATATTTTGAAAGTGTCGCAAGAAGCGATTCCTTCTGGGATCGGCGGAATGTTGCCGCCATTGGACGCATCAAATGCAAAACTCTTGTAGTCGAGCCAGTCAATGCCATCGGGGTTGCCAAGTGCGCCATCGAAGTCGTTGCCGGCGTGATCAAAGCGAGAGATCAGGAAGTAAGCCAAACCATCGCCTTTGTTGGCACCACAAGTTGCCGGAACACCGCCAAAGCCATTGATGCCTTGTGAAGCATCGCCGGTAGTCCAGTCCATGTTTTGGTAACAAAATGCGACGTTACCTCCGTCGATAACCGGGTCGGAGCCGTTGGTGATGATGAGCTGAAAAGTATTGAGTTTGTCGCCGTGAAAAGCGTAGTACCCGACTTCAACCCAGTTCACATAAACCGCCGTAGGCGTGATTTTATACAGAACCTGACCATTGCCGTTGCGGGTGTCGACGTCTGCCCAAAATGGCGCTACAATTGCATTGCCAACAGAAGGGAAGGCGGTGGCAGAAAAGGTTGAAAGAGGCCCCGTAAAGGTGAGGTTGCCATTGTTATTGATATACAACGAGGTGTAGGCCTGACCGTAGAGGTTGAAGGTGAAAGGAATGGGAATGAGGCCGGTTGAGCCGTCGTCGTTGGGCTGCATGGCAAGTGTGTAGCTGGAGTCTGGCTCGATGTAGCAGTCGCAGGCATTGGCTTTGTTGTAACTCGCGGGCTTGACCGGTGCTACAGGTAATTGGATTGAAGTATTGGCTTCTGTATTGACTGTACCGAGCTGGCCAGAAGCTTTGAGCTGCTGATACAAAGGTGAGTCGGTGAGCACCTGCGCTTGAACGCTGGTGAAAAAGAAGACTGGAAGAACGAGTAGTAGATATTTGAGCATAGTAAGAGGGCTTAGACCTAATTAAATAGGACGCTTTTTTTCGGTTTGAGGTTGCACGAATTTAATGTATTTTTAGCAAAAATTTAGTTTATGAAGTTTTTGTTTACGCTTGCACTTTTTTCAGCTACAGTGGCTTTTGCCCAAAAGAAATCCACGACTCCGATCGAGAAACCACCATATGACGCCGGCACCGTTGGTGCTTTGTCTTTTCGAATGGTAGGCCCAGCGCTCACCTCGGGTCGGGTCATTGACATCGCGGTCCACCCGACAAACAACGATACTTGGTATGTAGCGGCAGCTGCTGGCGGCGTTTGGTATACCCAAAATCACGGCATTACTTTCGAGCCCATTTTTGATCAATACGGCTCTTATTCGATTGGTTGTTTGGCTATAGCGCCAAGTAATCCCAATACCATTTGGGTTGGTTCCGGAGAAAACAACAACCAGCGTTCGGTATCCTATGGCGATGGTATTTACAAGTCTTTGGATGGCGGCAAGTCTTTTACCAACATGGGTCTCAAGAATACCGAACACATCGGCAAAATCATTGTGCACCCTACCAATGAAAATATCATTTGGGTAGCAGCTTATGGGCCGTTGTGGAGCAGTGGTGGCGAGCGCGGCGTCTACAAAAGCACCGACGGTGGCAGCACCTGGACCCGTACACTCTTTGTTTCGGAACACACCGGCATATCCGAAATTGCGATTGACCCCAACAACCCAGACGTATTGTACGCCGCAGCACACCAGCGCCGTCGCCATGAATACACGTATATTGGCGGAGGGCCTGAATCAGGCCTATACAAATCCACGGATGGCGGAGTAACTTGGAAAGAGATTAATAATGGTTTGCCCAAGGGCGATATTGGCCGCGTGGGCTTGGCAGTTTCGCCTGCCGATGCCAATGTTGTCTACGCCATTGTAGAGGCTCGTTACGACAAAGGTGGTGTATTCCGCTCCAACAATAGAGGCGAAAACTGGACCAAGCAAGGGTCGTTTTCGACGAGTGGTAATTACTACCAAGAAATTTTCTGCGACCCCAAAGACGTCAATAAAGTTTTTGCGATGGACACTTATATGCATCACAGCACCGACGGCGGCAAAAATTTTGTACCGACTGGTGAACGCAATAAACACGTCGATAACCATTGCATTTGGATAGACCCCAGCAACACCAATCACTGGCTCGTGGGCTGCGACGGCGGTCTTTATGAAACTTACACACACGCCAAGGAATGGAATTTTTACGGCAATTTGCCAATCATTCAGTTCTATAAAGTAGCCACCGACAACGCGTCTCCTTTCTACAACATTTACGGCGGTACCCAAGACAACAACTCAATGGGCGGCCCTGCAGCTACCAATAACGTAGCGGGCATCCTCAATTCAGATTGGTTCATTACCAACGGAGGCGATGGCTTTGAGTCTGCTACCGATTGGTCCAATCCAAACATTACTTATGCCCAAGCACAATATGGCTGGCTTGTGCGCTATGACCGCGCCTCTGGCGAGAAAGTGCCTATTCAGCCCATGCCCGCTGTAGGCGAGCCCGGTTACCGCTGGAACTGGGATGCACCGTTGATCGTTTCAAAACACGATGCCTCTACGCTCTACTTTGCCGCGAACAAACTTTTTAAAACCACCAATAAAGGAGACGACTGGCAGACCATCAGCCCAGATCTTACCCAACAAATAGACCGCAATGAAATCGAGGTCATGGGTCAGGTCTGGACCATAGACGCCGTCATGAAAAACGCCTCCACAACCGTTTACGGTAATATCGTAGCGCTAGATGAGTCACCAAAGAAAAAAGGCTTGCTTTATGTTGGTACCGACGACGGCCTTGTTCAAGTTTCTGAAAACGACGGCCAAACCTGGACAAAATACCAGACCTTCCCGGGTGTACCCTTGAATACGCGAGTCAATATGCTCACTGCTTCAGTGCATCAAGAAAATGTCGTTTATGCTTGTTTCAATGCACAGCGCCAAGGTGATTTCAAACCTTATCTATTGAAGTCTCTCGATAAAGGAAAAACTTGGGTGAGCATTGCAGGTAATCTTCCTGCGCGCGGCACAGTTTATTGCCTCAAGCAAGATCCTGTCGTGGAAAACCTCCTTTTTGTAGGCACTGAGTTTGGTGCATACTTCTCTACAGATGCTGGTCTCAACTGGACCAAACTCTCAGGTCTGCCGACGATCGCTGTCTATGACTTAGATATCCAAGAAAGAGAGGTAGATTTAGTGGCTGCTACATTTGGTAGAGGGTTTTATGTGCTCGATAACTACAGCCCTTTGCGCAGTTTAACCAAAGAAAATGTAGAGAAAAAAGCGCATTTGTTCCCGGTTAAAGATGCTTTGCTGTACATTGAAGCCGATCCACTTGGTCTGGAAGGCACTGGTTTTCAAGGACACAATATGTGGTCTGCAAAAAACCCGAGCTACGGAGCGACCTTTACACTGCACCTTAAAGAGGTTCCAACGACACTCGTGAGCGCTCGCCAGCAAAAAGAAAAGGAACTCGAAAAAGAGAAAAAAGACGTGAGCTACCCGAGTTTTGATGCGCTCAGAGCCGAAGCCCTCGACGAAGCAGCCAAACTCATTTGGATCATCTCTGATGCGCAAGGCACTGAAATACGCCGCTTATCGACGAGCCCACAGAAAGGCATTGTGCGCCAGCAATGGGATCTGCGCAAAGCCACGACCAATCCAGTAGGAAATGGTGGTCGCGGTCCATTGGTTGTGCCGGGCACCTATCAATTAAAAGTCGTTATGGTTCACAACGGTCAAACCGAAGAACTTGTGGCCAACACGGCCTTTGTGGTGAAGGGTCTCAATAACCAAACACTCGTGGCCAAAGATCAGAATGCACTCAACGCTTTCCGTGCCGAGGTGGCAGAGCTGAACCGCCGCGTTAGTGGTGCTGAAAAGCGCTTTGAAGAACTCAATGAGGAGCTCGGTTTGATTGAAAAAGCGGTGCTCAACTATCCCAATACTGACTTACAGCTTTTGAAGGAAATCAGAGCGCTCAAAGTCATGAAATCTGAACTCAGAATGCAATTATACGGTGATGAACTACGCGCCAAGCACGAGTTCGAAACTGCGCCAAGCTTTACGTCGCGTCTTGGCATGCTCGAATACCAACTTGCCGAAAACACCACTGGGGTAAGTAAAACGCATCAAGCAAATTTAGCAATGGTGAACCAAGAATATGCCAAGTTGAATGAAGGTCTTAAAAGTTATCAAGCACGCGTCATTGCACTGCATCAAGCGCTAGAAAAAGCACAGATTCCTTATACGAAATCTAGGTTAGACTGGAAGGCGGAGTAAGTATCCTGAACACAAAAAAAAGGCCGCTGTGAAGCGGCCTTTTTTATTGTGTTCAATTGATTTATTGATCGCCGAAGCGCTCGATGACTTGTTGAGTAACACCCGTGTTAGAAAACCCGCCGTCGTGGAAGAGGTTTTGCATGGTGACGTATTTGGTGAGGTCTGAGAACATGCTGATGCAGTAGTCTGCACAGGCAATGGCACTGGCGTTGCCCAGCGGCGACATCTGCTCAGAGAAGTTGATGAATTCTGTGAAGCCCTTGATGCCTTGGCCAGCGGTAGTGACGGTTGGGGACTGCGAGATGGTATTGACACGCACTTTTTTCTTGATGCCATAGTGATAGCCGAAAGAACGCGCAATAGACTCGAGTAAAGACTTGGCATCTGCCATGTCGTTATAGTCAGGGAAAATACGTTGTGCAGCAATGTAAGAAAGTGCAACTACAGAGCCCCATTCGTTCATGGCATCGTGCTTATAGAGCGTGGCGAGTGTTTTGTGCAAAGACATCGCAGAGACATCCATTGTTTGGCCGTAGTAGTTGTAGTCGTTTTCTGTGTAGTGCTTGCCTTTTCTAACGTTTGGCGACATCCCGATAGAGTGCAGTACGAAATCAATTTTACCGCCTAAAATTTCTTGGGCTTGCGTTACTAGGTTTTCGAGATCAGCGATATTGGTGGCGTCTGCAGGAATAACTTGGCTGCCTGTCTTGGACGCTAATTCGTTGATTTCACCCATGCGCATGGCGATTGGGGCGTTGGTCAATACAAACGTTGCGCCTTCTTCATGCGCGCGCTCTGCTACTTTCCAAGCGATACTTTGATTGTTTAATGCACCAAAGATGATGCCTCTTTTTCCTTTGAGTAAGTGGTTTGACATGTGCTTCAATTTTGAACAAAGTTAACAACTTTATTTTTCGAGCAGTCGCTTTAGATTTTTTAGTCCTTTTTCGAGGTCTTTTCCGAGGGCCTCTTCCATGTCGATGAAAAGGGTCATGAGATTGCCGGGGTAGGGCATTTCACCGCTGATGCTCCATGAAACTTTGGTGTTTTGCGGGTCGATTGCCCGGGTAGAGATGTAGGCGCGGTTGGTGCTTTCAAAAGGTTCGATGAATTTGAGTTCGGTGTCAATTCTGCGGCCTTCTTGTAGTGCAACAATTTTTTGCTGCCCCTTACCGACATCGCTGTTGTCGCTTTGCCAAGCAGAAATAAAGCCTGGTTGTCCATCGGTCCCGGTGTAGGTCTTTTTCATTTTGGGGTCGGCTTTCCACCAAACGCTGTATGTTTCTTGGTTTTTCAAGTATTTGACATATTGAAAAACGGAATCGCAGGGTTGTGCAATGACAGCACTGCGTTCTATACGAAATTTGGTCGGCAGAAACAGACCCACAAAAAGGGCCAATGCAATCAAAAAGAGCAACCAGTAGAACAACTTCTTGATTAATTTCATGAGGTAGGTTTTAGTTACCTCTAATGTAACATTTTGATTCGAGCGATTTTAACTTCTCATCACAAAGAATAGGAATATCCTATTTTCCCTATCTCTATTGAAGCACCTAGGAGCGTAAATAGCGCTTTTCTGCCCAGAAGGTACCGAAGGGAAGAAAGGCCAAAACGAAGAGTAAAAGGCATTTTTTCAAGGGCCATTTTTCTTCGATCAAAAAGTAAAGCAAGTAAAAACAAAAGGCCATAAATAAAAAGCCGTGGATGTAACCAACTACGCGATTAGGTTCGGGCAGGTCTTGTCCGTACTTGAGATACATCGTGACTAATAAGCCGAGCCAGGAAAAGCCTTCGGCAATAGCAATGATTTGGAATTGTTTTTTTGCATTCATATGTTTATTTTTTTTCGAGTTCTTTGATGAGGTCTCGGATGCGGGCAGCTTCGATAAAATCGAGTGCTTTGGCTGCACTTTCCATTTCTTTTTTCAGTTTTTTGATTTCTTTTTGCAGCGCCTCGGGGTTGTCGATGACTGGCGTTTGCATCGGTTGGTTATTGAATTCTTTTTCTTTTTGCAGGGACCTGACCTGACGCGTGTTTTGATCGCCGTCGGCCACTTTGGTTGCTTCGATGATTTTTTCTTTGGATTTCACGAGCGCTGTGGGCACTTGTTTGTGCGCCAAATTATAGGCCTCTTGGGTTTTTCGTCTGCGTGCAGTTTCGTCGATGGTGCGCTGCATGGAGTCTGTGATTTTATCTGCGTACATGAGTACTTTGCCATTTACATTTCTTGCAGCGCGCCCAACGGTTTGGACCAAAGAGCGTTCATTGCGCAAGAAACCTTCTTTGTCGGCATCGAGAATGGCTACCAAAGAAACTTCGGGTAAATCGAGGCCTTCTCGCAGCAAATTGACCCCGATTAACACATCAAAATCGCCTAGGCGCAGCTGCCTTAAAATTTCTACGCGCTCAATGGTGTCGATTTCGGAGTGGATATAGCGACAGGGAATGCCGAGGCGGTCGAGGTATTTTTGCAATTCTTCGGCCATGCGTTTGGTCAGGGTAGTCACGAGGACGCGTTCGTCTTTGGTTCTTCTTTCCTGAATGTGCTCAATGAGGTGATCGATTTGGTTTTTGGAAGGGTGGACTTCTATAAGCGGATCGAGAAGGCCGGTTGGCCGAATCAGTTGCTCCACCACGACACCTTCGGACTGCAGCATTTCGTAGTCTGCTGGGGTGGCTGAAACGTAAATGACATTCGATAAGAACCCTTCGAATTCGTTGAACTGGAGTGGCCGATTGTCGATGGCGGCCTGAAGGCGAAAGCCGTAGTCGACGAGGTTGATTTTGCGCGAACGATCGCCGCCATACATGCCGCGCACCTGTGGCAGCGTGACATGGCTTTCATCGATGACCATCAGGAAATCTTCGGGAAAATAATCGAGCAGACAGAAAGGGCGCTCACCGGGCTGTCGGCGGTCAAAGTAACGCGAGTAGTTTTCGATGCCCGAACAATAGCCGAGCTCTCGGATCATTTCGAGGTCGTAATTGACGCGTTCCTCGAGGCGCTTGGCTTCTTCGTGCTTGCCTTCTGCTTTAAAGTTTTCTACTTGTAAAACGAGGTCGTCTTGGATCTGGATAATCGCCTGTCTGGTGTTCTCTGGACTCGAGACAAACAAGTTGGCCGGGAAGATATCTATCTGCTGAAAAACTTCGAGTTGCTTGCCCGTCTCAGGGTCAATGGCCGCAATTTTTTCAATTTCATCGCCCCAAAAGCTAATGCGCAGTGCGTAGTCTGCGTAGGCCAAAAAGATATCGACGGTGTCGCCCGAAACCCTGAATTGGCCGCGCTCGAAGTCGGTTCCGGCGCGTTGGTATAGATTTTCGACGAGCCGAAACAAGAAAGTGTTGCGCACAACAATGTCTCCGACCTTTAAGTGTAAGATGCTATTCTTGAATTCTGTGGGGTTTCCGATACCATAAATACAACTCACCGACGCCACCACAATGACATCGCGCCGCCCCGACAAAAGAGCGGAGGTGGCGGCAAGCCGCAGTTTTTCGATTTCGTCGTTGATTTGCAGGTCTTTTTCGATGAAGGTTCCGGTCGATGGTATATAGGCCTCGGGTTGGTAGTAGTCATAGTACGACACAAAGTATTCGACTGCGTTGTTCGGAAAAAACTGCTTGAACTCGCCATAGAGTTGTGCGGCGAGTGTCTTGTTGTGGGAAAGAATGAGTGTGGGGCGCTGTACTTGGGCAATGACATTGGCCACCGTAAAGGTTTTTCCGCTCCCTGTGACGCCGAGTAAGGTTTGCTGATGGATACCGTTGTTGAGCCCGCTGACCAATTGGCGGATTGCCTCTGGTTGGTCTCCGGTGGGTTGGTAGTCCGATTCAAGCTCAAATTGCATGGCCTAAAATTACCAATTAAATGAGTGACAATGACTAAATTTGTCACATGTCAAATCAAGAATTCTTAGAGGTCAGGGCTGTTATTGAGGCACCGCTAGACCAAGTTTGGGATAAATGGACCCAAGCAGTACATGTCGTGAATTGGAACTTTGCCCATGAGTCTTGGTGCTGCCCAAAAGCCGAAGTCGATTTTCGGGTAGGCGGCGGGTCTAATTACCGCATGGAGGCCAAAGATGGCAGTATGGGCTTTGATTTAAATGCAACCTTCTCGGCAATCGAAGAGCACAAACAAATCCTTTCCGTTTTAGAGGACGGCCGCAATGTAATTGTCAATTTTAATGTTGAAGGCAATCAGACTACCGTAGTTCAGCGCTTTGAGCCCGAGCAAGAAAACCCACTCGACATGCAACAGGGTGGTTGGCAAGCGATTCTCAACCAGTTCAAAAGTTATTGCGAACAATAATGCATCCTGACATTGCAGCGAACATTGCGCGTTTTCCTGAACATGCGCAAGAGCAACTCAAAAAACTTCACTTTTTTATCGATTCAAAAGTTCCAAATTTGACCCAAAAGATGGGTTATGGAATCCCTACTTTTCAATTATACGGCAAAAATTTCATTCATTATGCCGGTTATTCCAAGCATTTAGGCTTGTATCCAGGAGCTAAAGCAATTGCTCATTTTGCAAATGAGTTTGAAGCCCGCGGATATAAATTTTCAAAAGGAGCCGTGCAATTCCCCATCCAAGAGGCCTTACCTTTTGACCTCATTTTAGAGATCCTCACGTATTTACTGAACCGAAAGGCGTAAAAAAAGCGCCCGAAGGCGCTTGTTAGTTTTTTCCTACCAGAATTGAAGCGGTTTTTCCTTTGATTACTTCTATTGATTGGCTGTACATTTTCAGAAACTGAAGAATACTTGGGTCGGGTAGAAGTGAGGTGCTTGGGGTAGGTTGTGCTGAGTAAGTGTTTTTAATCATAGGCAATTTGAAAGGTTCTTCTTCATAACGTAGAAAATCTCAAATTATTATATCGGAGATAATTTCTAATTTTGTCAGATCAATCAACAACAAAACAACCATTCATGATCAAGCCAGGAGTCGCTACAGGCGATCAAGTTCAAGCTATTTTTCAGCTGGCCAAACAAAAGGGTTTTGCCCTGCCCGCAGTTAACGTGACGAGCAGTAGTACAGTCAATGCCGTCATGGAAACAGCAGCCAAACTCAATTCGCCGGTCATTATTCAATTTTCTAACGGTGGCGGTCAGTTTTTCGCGGGTAAAGGCTTGTCTAATCAAGACGAAAAAGCAGCTATTTTAGGTTCTATTTCAGGTGCGCGCCACGTGCATGCGTTGGCGGAAGCTTACGGTGCCACTGTCATTTTGCACACCGACCACTGCGCCAAAAAGTTATTGCCTTGGATAGACGCCTTACTCGACGCCGGCGAAGCTTTTTACCAGCAAACAGGTAAACCGTTATACAGTTCTCACATGATCGACCTCAGCGAAGAACCACTTGCCGAGAACCTCGAGATTTGTCAACATTATTTGCGCCGCATGTCCAAAATGGGCATGACCCTCGAAATAGAGTTGGGCATCACCGGAGGCGAAGAAGATGGTGTGGATAATTCAGATGTCGATAATGCCAAACTTTACACGCAACCAGAAGAAGTGGCTGCTGCTTACCAAGCGCTGATGCAAATTTCTCCGCGCTTTACCATTGCCGCTTCGTTTGGCAATGTTCACGGAGTTTACAAGCCGGGCAACGTGCAACTGACGCCTATTATTCTCAAAAATTCTCAGACCTATATCCAAGAGCAATTTCAAACGGGTCCGAATCCTGTAGACTTCGTATTTCATGGAGGTTCAGGTTCAAGTCTCGCAGAGATCAGAGAAGCGATTGGTTATGGTGTGGTCAAAATGAACATAGATACCGACCTGCAATTTGCATTTACAGAAGGGGCTCGCGATTACATCGAAGCAAATTTGGAGTACCTTCGTACACAAATTGGCAACCCAAAGGGCGCCGATGAACCCAATAAAAAATACTACGACCCCCGCAAATGGTTGCGCGATAGCGAACTTACTTTTAACAAACGCCTTGAGCAATCCTTTGCTGACTTAAACAATATCAATACACTGAATTAAAATTATGTCTTGGTTCAAAAGAAATAAAGAAGGAATCACGACCTCCACAAGCGATAAAATGGAGGTTCCTGAAGGCTTATGGGTGCGCTGCTCCAACTGCAAAACACTCTACACCAGCGATGATTTAATGCGCAACAACTATGTTTGTGAGCGTTGTTCGCATCACGAGCGCATCGGTGCAGCTGAGTACTTTTCGCTTCTTTTTGATGACCAGAAGTACGAAGAAATCAATGCCGATCTTCAGTCTGGAGATCCATTGGGTTTTGTCGATACTAAGAAATACACCGACCGCGTAGTGGCGACTCAAAAAGCAACGGGTTTAAAAGATGCCATCCGCACTGCCAAAGGTGAATTAGAAGGCCACCGCTTGGTGGTAGCTGCCATGGACTTCAATTTCATTGGAGGGTCAATGGGTTCGGTTATGGGTGAAAAAATTGCCAGAGCAATCGACGTAGCTATTGCTGAGAAAGCCGCCTTCATGATCATTTCTAAATCGGGTGGTGCCCGCATGATGGAAGCCGGATTTTCATTAATGCAGATGGCCAAAGTTTCGGGTAAGCTCGGTCAGTTAGCAGAGGCCAAACTTCCTTATATTTCTTACCTTACAGACCCAACTACAGGCGGGGTAACTGCTTCATTTGCCATGCTCGGCGATATCAATATTGCCGAACCGGGTGCGCTGATCGGTTTTGCTGGGCCTCGTGTGGTCAAGGAAACCATCGGTCGAGACTTACCAGAAGGTTTTCAGACAAGTGAATTCTTGCTCGAACACGGCTTTTTGGATTACATCATCGAAAGAACGGAACTGCGATCAACACTCGGGCTTTCGCTCAAATTGTTTTTCAATTAATTTCAAATAGTTTGTATTTTAGAGGACTATAAACAGTCCTCGACATGAAATACCTATTTTTTGCCTACATTTTTGTTGTCAGTTTTGTAGCTGTTGCCCAAGATACCACATGGGTTCAGACCTTTACGTTTGACTCCATTACTACCCGCAGGGCCAATTTTCAGTTTCCTGCTTCTCTAGACACCGAGCGTTTTGAGAAGGTCCAAATGTTTTATAAACTCAAGTGTTCTCCACTCACTACCTGGGATCAATACGACTGCGGTGAGTGGGATTACCTCACTTACACGCGCGTTTTTGACCACACAGGCCAATTCGATTCTACCCAGCTCAATGGCATGCAATTTTTGTCTAATTGGGCAAGTCCGGCACAAATCAATTTCAAGCCACTGCCGTATCAAGAAGCAGATCAGTATCTTATTGAAGAATTCAGTAGGCCAGCAGCAGGTCTGCCACATATTTCCTTGAACGCGGGGGGGCTTAGTTCCAATTTACCTTTTGTCACTTCTCAGCAAGGCAGCCGTTTTCAATTTTTAATCACTGCACAAGAACTTTCAGCAGCAGGAATCCAACCAGGAGCAATTAGTTCATTGCGCTTTAATATACCTGGCGGGGGCATTTTGATGCATCCTAAAATATCCTTGGCACATACCCAGCAACAAGCACTTACAGCCTTTATAGAAACAACATTTACCGAAGTTTTCAATGCCTCATTTGCACCCGGCATGTCCAATGCACCATTACTTCCAGGGTTCAATACATTTGTTTTCTACCAGGATTTTATTTGGAACGGCAATGAAAATATTGCAGTTGAACTCACTCTTGACAATGATTTCCCCCTGCCCCAGGACATCATCATGGCAATGGAAACAACAACAGCTCCGCTTGCTGTTGCTTATTCAGGTCGAAATGGGATGCTTGCATTCGATGGTTCCAATCATACGATGTCTTCATTCGCTAATGAAGAAATTGGAGGCCAATTCACGATTGAATTTTGGGCCAAAGGAAATGGCAATGCAGGTCAGAATACCACCTTTATGGAGGCTCTCGATACCGCAGGGCGTCGCATTTTCAATATTCACATGCCTTGGAGCAATAACAACATCTATTTTGATGCTGGCGACGAAACGGGCTATGACCGCATCAATCAAGCAGCCAGCGCTACAGAGATAGACGCAGAGTGGAACCATTGGGCTTTTGTCAAGGACCAAACAACAGGTCAGATGTTCATCTACAAAAACGGGCAACTTTGGTTGTCGGGCAATAACAAAAACCGAGAAATGGGTTATTTCCACCGTTTGGTTATTGGTGCTAATGGAAGTAACCAAAATCTTACTTGGAAAGGTAACTTAGATGAGCTTCGTATTTATAAAACGGCACTCAGCCCAGCTACAATTGCCTTGTATTACCAAAAGAAAATCGATAATACCCACCCGAACTGGAATAGCTTAGTGCTTTATCACGATTTTGACAATGTAAAATACGCTAAAGACCTAGGTCCTAACAATCATACCCTGATGCCATCAGCGCTGGGCATGTTTAAGCCGAATACAAGTTTATTTGTTGGCAGTCAAGGGCTCAATCTACGACCGGTAGTTGAAATTGGTCAAGGGTCGCTATCTGCCAACTTCAACACTTTATATATCCCGAAATTGAAACTCAAAGAACCAATTGTTATTTTTGAGCAAGCGCCTTTGCACCGTCATTTTGAGTTGGTACAGACCTACATTGGCGTACCTGAAGGCAGCACCAACACCTATGACTTAAATGGCCAAATGGTGGGCAGTACTCCAATTGCCACAACCCAAACATTTCAAAATCAAGCCATCACCGTTTACAACCCACCTTATGAAATCATTCACGATGTCGAAATAGCGCGTTATATTACGCCATACGGCATTCAGTTTGACCTCGGCCCCAACGGCTTTACTTGGATTTACGACGTCACTGATTACCAGCAATACTTGCATGGTTTGGTAGACCTCGCCGCCCACAACACCCAAGAACTCATCGACCTCAAATTTGCTTTCATCAAAGGAATTCCGCCGCGCGATGTCGTGAAGCGCGAACCCATTTGGTCTGAGTTCAAATCGTACAATTTTGGTCAGATGGCCGCCGATGCGGTATTGCAAGCCAAACCTGTGGTGCTCAGCGACACCGCAGATATGTTCAAAATCAAGACCCGAATGTCTGGCCACGGCCAAGTTGGCGACTACGCATGTTGCGAATGGGTCAACAACAGCCATCAAATCAAGGTAGACGGCGTGCCGCGCTTCAATTGGAGCATCTGGGATGCCATGGTCTGTGGAGACAACCCTAATATCAGCCAGGGTGGAACATGGCCTTATGCCCGCGAAGGTTGGTGCCCTGGCGACATGGTCAAAGAATTTGAATTTGAGCTCACCCCTTATGTGACACCCGGCGACACCGTCAGCTTAGATTACGCGATCAATGCGGTGCCTACCACAGACCCTGGTCAAGCCGGCGGAAACTACATCGCTGCCTACGACCTCATCTCTTATTCAGCACCGAATTTCCAAAATGATGCCGCTATTGTAGATGTGCTCAACCCGAATAACTACGAATATTACTCCAAATGGAATCCTACTTGCCAGAATCCGCGCATTATTATACAAAATACGGGTGCGCAGCCCCTCACATCTTGCCGTATTTTTTGCTGGCTAGATTACGGCTCTAATCTCGTTTTCGACTGGACGGGCAATTTAGGTTTCCTTGAAAAAGCGGTTGTAGAAATCCCTGTAAGCGACATGAATTGGTGGTACGAGCAAGACAGCTCTTATACTTTTACAGCTTGGGTAGCAGATATCAATGGCATTATTGGTCCTGATGAATACAATCAGAACAGCCTCAAGACCGTCAAATACGACGCTCCCGAGCGCATAGATGGGCCTTTCTTCATTTGGCTCACCACCAACAACAAAGCCTCTGAAAATAGCTATCAACTCCTCGATCACGCGGGAACGGTGCTTTTTGAGCGCAACAACCTTCAAAATACAACTCAGTACAAGGATACCTTCGATTTAGCACCTGGCTGCTATTCCATCATCATCGAAGACACCGACCACGATGGCTTGGCATTTTGGTATTCTTCGCAAGTGGAAGGTGAAACTTCTGGGCAAATGCGCTTGCGCCAAGTAGGAGGGAGCTACATCGAGTTCTTCCCTGGCGATTTCGGCCATTACCACCGCTATGATTTCACGGTAGGTTTCACCTTAGATGTGCCAGAGGTTACGCAGCAACAAGAGATTTCCGTGTTCCCTAATCCTGGTGCTGGAATGGTAACAATAGAAATGGAAGGAGAAATCCAGGGAGCTGCTCAATTGCGCATCCGCGACCTCACAGGAAGAGAATTATACCGAGAAAAAATGAACGCAACTGCCAACTTTGCCGAAAGTTTCATCGATTTTAGTGCTTATCCCGCCGGAACATACCTGATTGAGATTGAAACTGCGAACGGCACCTATGCCCAAAAATTCATTCGCCAATAAGCCATTGTATAAGCGCCACGATTTATGAAACAACTCTTCCTTTTACTTTTTACAATCGTTGGCAGTGCTGCCTTTGCTCAATTTTCTATCGATTCGCTTTCGCACATCGATTACCAAGCATTGCACGGCGCCAACCTCAACGATGTCTGGGGTTACACTGATGAACTAGGCAATGAATATGCTATTGTTGGCACATCAAAGGGTACTTCAATTGTAGATATCACCAATGGTAGCCAACCACAAGAAATCTTTTGGCTGGCTGGTTCTGAATCCATCTGGCGCGACCCGTGTGTATTTGGAAACTACGCTTACGTCACCACAGAAGCCGAAGACGGTCTGTTGATCATCGACCTCAGCCCGCTCCCACAATCTACGAATCTGTCAACCGCGCTTTACACAGGCCCTGCAGCCAATCCATGGCAAAGTGCACACACGTGTTATACCTCAGCGAGTGGCTATGCGTATATTTTCGGAGCCAACCGCGGAAACGGAGGCGTTATCATCCTCGACCTCAACGCCAATCCGATGCAGCCCATCGAAGTTGGTGTCTACGATGCCTCATACGTGCACGACGGTTTTGAGCGCAACGATACGCTTTACACTGGACATATTTACGAAGGTTTCTTTTCTATCATTGATGTCTCTGACCACGCCAATCCTGTTCTACTCGCTACGCACCCAACGCCTAATTTATTTACCCACAATATTTGGCCGAGTGCAGATGGTCAGACGGTCTTTACCACCGATGAAATTTCAGGTGCTTATGTTGCTGCCTACGACATTTCCAATTTACAGCAAATCCAAGAGCAGGACCGCGTGCAAAATACGCAAGGCACCGCTGTAATTCCGCACAACGTGCACGTCAAAGGAGACTACTTGATCACGAGCTATTACAGCGATGGCGTGGTGGTACACGATGCACACGACCCAGAAAACCTCATCAAATTGGGAAGTTTTGATACCTATGTCGGGCAAACCCCAGGCTACGACGGCTGTTGGGGTGTCTTTCCATTTTTTGCATCCAATAAAGCGGTTGCAGCAGATATCACAGAAGGCTTGTTTGTCTTGCAAATCAATTATGCTCCGGCCGCAAGCCTCAACGGTGTTGTCAAAGACCTCACCACTGGCCAAGTGCTCGAACAAGTAACAGTTGAACTCGTTGGTGCGGCAATGATCGAGAAAACCAACGCCCAAGGCACCTACAAAACAGGGATGCCTAATAGCGGGACCTACGTTGTAAACGTCAACAAACCTGGGTATTATCCGCAAACGGTACAGGTCAGTCTGACGCAAGGGCTCACCACGACCTTCAATTTCAATTTCGTAGTCGAGGAGTTTTTGTCCATCGACGATGGCCAAGCGGCGTTCTTCAGCCTGCGTGGCGTTGATCAGCATCCGTTTCATGATGCGTCCCTTCTTTTCAATGTGTCAGCAAACCAAGCCCCGCCAAATTTGGCGTTGGGGCCGGATCACCTGTTTAACAACCAGCTCTTAAGGAGCCAACGGTGCCGAGACTGACGTTCGAAACGAAGGGAATTGCCAAAAGATTCCGACATTCATGGGCGCAAATTTGTCGCTGGAATGTGGAAAGGGGCGCGTGGAAGAATCGAGGCTGTGAGCGCGCGCAGGCAATGGTGTCTCGAGCGGCGCAAATAGCCACTGCAAGAAAGACAGCAAAGATCCAAACAACACACTCATTTCGATTCAATCCGTTCGGTAGCTGAAGAGCTACTGAATAAAAATATTCCGTATCTGGGTTTCAAAGCATCGGTCCAGCCACAAAACTGACCTGCCACTGTTGGCGTTGGCCTTCAGTCTGCAGATTTCGCTCATGGCGGCATCGAACTTACGGCGCTTGTTGGTGGAGAGTGAACTAAACTCCTGTCATCAGGAATTCATTTCCATTCAAATCAACCACTTACAGCACAACGCCGGTGATTCGCATTATAGGGCCTCAAGCCACACATTCGGACATTTCTTCGGTCACATCTCCGGCCGTGGAGGTCAAATGGCTCACTGTGGACGAGGAGTCTGCCGGCCAACGCTTGGACAATTTCCTCATTCGGCACCTTAAGGGGGTCCCCAAAACGCACGTTTATCGAATCATCCGAAGCGGTGAGGTGCGAGTGAATAAGGGCCGCGCCTCTGCAGACACGCGGATTGAAACGGGCGATGTCGTACGTCTTCCGCCCGTGAGAATTTCTGACAAAGTTGCTGAAAAGGCGGCCAGGCCAGCGCCAGGCCGTGAATTTCCCCTGTTGTTAGAAGACGACGCTTTAATGGCCATCGACAAGCCCTCAGGCGTAGCGGTGCATGGGGGATCAGGTGTAAGTTTTGGGGTGATTGAGCAGCTGCGTCAGGCCAGGCCACTGGCAAAACTGCTCGAATTAGTGCACCGATTGGACCGTGAAACCAGCGGCATCTTGTTGGTGGCCAAGAAAAGAAGTGCCCTCAAGCACCTTCAAGACCAATTCAGAGAGCGGGAAACAGGTAAGACTTACCTTGCTTTGGTGCAAGGCAGCTGGCCTGAAAAGTTAAAGGTGATTGACAGCGCGCTGCACAAATTCCTTTTGCCAGATGGCGAGCGTCGTGTGAAGGTCACGTCCAACGAGGATCCCGATGGCATGCGCTCCATCACCTCGGTAAAGGTCGCAGAGCGGTTGGTGGATTGCACCTTGCTGGAGGTCACCATCAAGACAGGACGAACGCACCAAATCAGGGTTCACCTTGCCTCTCAAGGGCACCCCATTGCCGGGGACGATAAATACGGAGATTTCGAGTGGAACAAAGTACTTCAAAAACAGGGCCTGAAGCGCATGTTCTTGCATGCCTGGCGCCTGCAGTTTTCGCACCCTGCTACCGGCAAGCGAGTCGAGTTGAAATCAAACCTACCTTCTGAACTGCAACTGTATGTCAACCATGCCAAACCCAAGTCCACGTCCCCGCCAGTTTGACCTGATCGCCTTCGATTGGGATGGCACGCTGTTTGATTCCACTGCCATCATCACGCGATGCATTCAGCGTGCTGTGGTCGATGTCGGCGGGCAAGAACCCAGCAAAGAAGCCGCGTCTTATGTCATCGGGCTGGGACTGATGCAAGCACTGGCGCTCGCTGCCCCTGATGTGGCTGTTGAAAAATACCCAGAACTTGGACAGCGCTATCGCCACCACTACACCGCGCACCAAAACGACATTGTTCTTTTTGACGGTGTCTTGCCCATGTTGGCAGAGTTAAAATTGCGGCACCATTGGTTAACAGTGGCCACTGGCAAAAGTCGCCAAGGTTTGAACGAAGCCTTGCATGACGTTCACTTAAAGGGCATGTTTGATGGCTCACGCACAGCAGATGAAACAGCAGGCAAGCCCAGCCCAATCATGCTGCATGAGTTGATGCGGGAGTTTGGCGCGGAGGCTGAGCGCACGCTGATGATTGGCGACACCACGCACGACTTACAAATGGCATTGAACGCAGGATGTGCCAGTGTCGGGGTGAGTTATGGCGCGCACGAGCCCTCTGCTTTCCATGATTTGAAGCCGAAGTTCATTGCGCATTCTGTGTCTGAACTGCGGCAATGGCTGATTGAAAATGCTTGAGAGCACCGTCATTCCTTTGTGCCATTCAGTTGACCTGAGCGACGGGGGCTTGGCGGTTCCTTTCGATGTCATTTATGGTGGTCAAACCTGC
>ENA-OREM01000608-OREM01000608.1-marine-metagenome-genome-assembly--contig:-NODE-608-length-22996-cov-2.890048_pt1 | contig 22996 bp, 20 predicted proteins | sample MGYA00248623_ERZ508561 | MGnify/ENA primary metagenome ERZ508561 (study PRJEB26227, sample SAMN06264494) | marine metagenome | isolation source: Columbia River Estuary | place: USA:Columbia River Estuary...
TCGGCCTTCGTGGCCTCGCAAGTAAATAACCACTCCGCCTTCTGCATCAATGCGTTCCATGGCTGCTTGTAATTGGGGGCCACATTCACACTTGAGCGATCCCATGGCTTCGCCAGTGAGGCACTCGGAGTGCAGGCGCACCAGCATGCCATCGTGAGGAGTTCCCGAGACGATCGCGATGTGATCTGCTCCCGTGGCTCGATCACGATAGGCGCGCAGGTCGAAGACTCCATGCTGAGTGGGGACTCTGGTTTCCACCTCAAAAATTACTCGTTGGTCATCAACGACTTGGTGGCGTGGACTGGGTCGGCCACCGAGAGGCTCAGCGTCAAGCTCTTCAACCAGACTCTTGATGGTGATGACTGGAATGTTTTCTCGCGCTCCAAACTCCAGGAGCTGGGGAAGACGCAGTAATTCACCATCATCTCCTACAACTTCACCAATCACGGCAACAGGTTCCAGACCCGCCATGATCATCAACTCGATGGACGCTTCGGTGTGACCTGCTCGCTCCCTGACACCCCCGGCAGCTCCCTTGAGGGGAACGATGTGTCCCGGGCGAATGAGGGAATCGGGCGTGGAGAGTGGATCAGCCAACGCTCGAAGTGTTCGGGTGCGGTCTGAAGCACTAATGCCTGTGGTGATGCCGCTGCTTGCATCAACGCTGACCGTGTAGGCGGTCTTTCGAGGGTCTTCGTTATGAGCCACCATGGGCGGCAGCTCCAAAGCCTCTGCCCGCTGTGCGGGCATGGGCGCACATAAGTAGCCCGAGGAGTGACGAATCGTCCAGCCGACCCATTCCGGAGTGGCCAGTTGGGCACTGAGCACGATGTCACCCTCATTTTCCCGTGCCTCATCATCGACAACGATGACGGGTCGGCCCAGGCGGAGGTGCTCTAGTGCTTGATCAACGCTGCCGATACTCATGAGGCCTCCCCGGATTGCGTGAACTCTTGCAGACGAAGGACATGTCTGGCCACCATGTCGGTCTCGAGGTTAAGGAAATCTCCCACCGCTAGGTGACCCAGTGTGGTCGCGCGAAGAGTTTCTGGAATCAGGGATACTTCCGCCCAATCAAGGCCCACTGCTGAGACTGTCAGAGATACTCCGCTGAGTGTGAGCGAGCCCTTGTGGGCCACCAGGGGAGCAACATCGGGTGTGAGGGAGAATCGAATGACACTCCACTTCTCCCCGGGGGTGATGCTCACGACCGTAGCGACACCATCGACATGGCCCTGGACAATATGACCGCCCAGTCTCGAGCCGATTTGGGCTGCTCGCTCCAGGTTGACCTTCGTCCCCACGGCCCATGTGGCTGCAGCGGAGTGATCGATTGTTTCTTTCATCACATCGGCACTAAACGTCGCCTCGGAGCTTTCGATAACGGTGAGACACACACCACTGACGCTAATCGAATCACCGTGGGATACGTCCTCGAGTACCACCTGGGCCTCAATCGTTACTCGGGCGCCATCCCCGCTTGGCTCGAGAGCACTGATGGTGCCTATTTCTTCTACTAAGCCAGTAAACATAGCTAGACCTCTCGATTTCGCGGGCGGGCGACTACCAACACATCGCCCTCACTGTGTTCAACACTGCGGATATCAAGGTGTTTCGCCTCGTCCATGGTGGAAACGCCAATGTCTCCTAGAGCCATCGTGGGGCCTCCCAGAAGCATCGACCCCATGGTGATGTGAAATTCATCGACCAGGTTCTCTGCCACAAAAGCACTAGCCAAGGTGGGTCCCCCCTCGATGTAGAGGCTTCGTATTCCCCGGCCAAACAGCTCACTGGCAAGTTCCCTCAGGTCGTGGCTGTGGTGCTGCAGGAATCCTCCGGGGTGGCTTCGGATGAGGGCATCACCAGGGATATCCCGTCGCCCCACAACGACAGCTAAGGGTTGGTGCTCATACAGTGTGCCATCTGGTTGCCGCGCAGTGAGAGAGGGGTTATCGACAAGCGCGGTGTTTGTCCCCACAGCAATGGCGTCATGGTCCGAGCGCTGCAGATGAACCCTGGCTCGTGTCTTTTCCCCCGTAATCCATTGGCTGGTGCCATCAGTCGCGGCAGAGCGCCCATCAAGCGACATGGCCCATTTCAGGCTCACCCACGGCCGTTGAAGTCTGGTCGAGACCAACCACCGTTCAATCAGCTTCTCCCCGGCTTCCTGCTCAACCCCGCTCACAACAGACACTCCTGCCTGAGACAGCACCTTCGCTCCTCCAGCAGAGTCTAGGCCGGGGTCACTGACGCAAAACACCACACGCTCAATGCCTGCTTCGATGAGTGCCTGGCAGCAGGGGCCCGTTTTCCCGGTGTGGGAACAGGGCTCCAGTGTGACCACCGCAGTGAGGCCTTTAGGGTCAATACCGGCGCTACGGAGACTATCCAGCGCCACGACTTCAGCATGAGGTGTTCCGGATCCCAGGTGAAAACCCTCGGAAACGATGACCCCGTCGGCATTGATCAACACACATCCGACTTGCGGATTTGCTCCTGTGCTTGGACCCTGTGATGCAATATCCAATGCGCGAAGCATCGCCTCGTGCTCTAAGGCACTGGCAACGTTTGCTGTTGGCGACATCCGGTTAGCTCCATCGTGTGGTTAGCTCCGGGAAAGGCAACGCCAGCAAGGGCTAGAAAATTCCTAGCCCTAGAGTTACGCCTCCTACCATCCGGACTTTAACCGTCGGTCAAGGAATTTCACCTCGTCAACCGCCAACAGCTTTCGCTGCAGTCGGGTCGCGGACTTTAACCGCCGGCTCAGATTTTCACTGACCCCGGAGCACGTTACTAGCTATCACTATACGGTTTGAGCCTGAAAAATACAGCCCCGGTGTCGAATAACAGGAGGAAAAACCTAGGACCGGCCCATCCCGCGATAGGTGAAACCGGCAGCCTTCCAGGCATCCGCATCCAAGCAATTACGGCCATCGATGACAAGTTTGTTAGCCACGACGCTAGCGATGGCTTTCGGGTCAACCTCTTGGAAAGCTTTCCACTCGGTTGCGACCACAATGGCATCCACTCCGGCGGCTGCGCCAAGGTAGTCATCGCTCACCGAAACCTGTCCAGAGAGCCCGGCAGCGCCGATGCGCTTCGCGGCAGGGATCGAAGCCTGAGGATCAGCAGCAACAACGTGGGCTCCCGCTCTCGCAAGAGATTCCACGATATCCAGAGCGGGTGAGTCTCTAATGTCATCAGAGTCTGGCTTGAACGCCAAACCCCACACGGCTATGCGTTTTCCTGCCAGCTCACCTAATTCATCTGTAGCCACGTCAAGAACACGGCCACGACGGCGGAGGTTGATTTCGTCAATGTTCTTCAGAAAATCAAGCGATGATCCCACGCCGAGTTCGTCAGCACGTGCCACAAATCCTCTGATGTCTTTGGGTAAACAGCCACCGCCAAAGCCGATACCGGCGTTGAGGAACCTGCGGCCAATCCGATTGTCATGACCAATCGCATCGGCCAGCTGGGTCACATTCGCACCGGTGACCTCAGAAATTTCTGCCATGGCGTTAATGAATGAAATCTTGGTGGCCAAGAATGAATTTGCGGCAACCTTCACTAATTCAGCAGTGGCAAAGTTCATGATCAACCGAGGTGTTCCGGTGGCGAGGATAGTTTCGTAGACCTCATCGAGGACCTCCTGGGCCGAATCGGCAGTGTCTCCCTCAGGGAGTCCATAGACCAACCGGTCGGGCGAGAGGGTGTCTTCCACGGCGAATCCTTCACGCAAGAATTCTGGATTCCACATCAAGATTGCTCCGCTCGGGGCGACCTGCGCAGAGAGCCTCTGTGCTGTCCCCACGGGCACTGTCGATTTGCCCACGACGAGATCGCCGGGGGATAGATGAGGGATGAGAGCATCAATTGCTTGGTTGACATAGGTCATGTCGGCAGAGCCATCGCTGGATTGCGGTGTTCCCACAGCGATGAAATGCACGCTCGCGTTTGCGGCATGGGACATGTCGGCGGTGAAGCTCAGGCGCTGAGAATTCTTGACCAGAAGGTCATCGAAACCAGGCTCGTGGAAGGGGGCAACACCGCTGGAGAGTGAGGCGACTTTTGCCTGGTCAACGTCTATTCCGATTACTTCGTGCCCAAGCTCCGCCATGGAAGCTGCATGAACAGCGCCTAGGTACCCACAACCGATAACCGAAATTTTCACGAGCTCAACCTTACGCGAGCCTTAGCGATGGCGGGGCAACAAGCCAAGGGCGTGCTGAACTCTGGCCAAGGTCGCGTTCGCCCTGGCTTCAGCTTTTTCGGCACCGGCCCCAAGTATGCGATCCAATTCACCGGGATCCTTGAGCAACTCCTGTGTGCGTTGCCTAATCGGATCTAATCGCTCGACTACGGCATCCGCTACCGCGGTTTTGAGTGTCCCGTAACCACCGCCAGCGAATTCCCCGACAACGTCCTCGACGGTGCGTTGGGTAGATAGCGCCAACAAGCTGAGCAAATTCGATATCCCAGGTTTCTGCTCCGGGTCGAAGCGCACATCATTATCGGTGTCGGTTACCGAGGACTTGATTTTTTTAGCCAACACCGTTGGCTCGTCCAAGAGCCACAAAATGCCCTGAGGGGAATCACCAGATTTGGACATCTTCGATCCTGGATTTTGTAGGTCGTAAATCTTGGCAGCGGATTCCATGATGGTGACTTGAGGCACAACAAGTGTGGAGCCGAGGCGTTGGTTGACTCGCTCGGCTAAGTTCCTCGTTAGTTCGATGTGTTGACGCTGATCCTCACCGACGGGAACCACATCGGCGTCATAAAGCAGGATGTCAGCCGCTTGCAAAATGGGGTAGGTAAAAAGCCCCACCGTTGCGTTATCAGAACCTTGTTTTGTGGATTTGTCCTTGAACTGTGTCATCCGGCTGGCTTCACCAAAGCTGGTGAAGGTATTGAGAATCCAGGCAAGTTCACTATGTGCTCGAACGTGGGATTGAACAAAAAGGGTGGAAGCCTCTGGGTCGATACCGCATGCTATGTATTGGGCCGCTGTTTTCCTGGTGTTATCTGCCAAGGTTTTGGGATCCTGGGCCACGGTGATGGCGTGCAGGTCCACCACGCAAAAAACGGCGTCGTGCGTTTTTTGCATCTCAATCCATTGCAGCAGTGCCCCTGCGTAGTTACCAAAATGCAAGGAGTCTGCAGAGGGCTGCATGCCAGAAAACAACCGGGGTGTGGTCATGGTTAGTTAGCGTATAGGACTAGATGTCATAGTCAGCGATGACCGGGGCGTGGTCAGACCATCTGGTGTCATAACTGGGTGCTCGGTCAATGCGGTAATCACGCAGGGAAGCCGCCAGTTTTTTTGTGGCGAGCTGGTAATCGATACGCCAGCCCGTGTCATTGTCGAAGGCTTTTCCGCGCCAACTCCACCAGGAATAGGGGCCTTCCACCTCGCCGCTGTGAGCCCTGCCAATATCGATAAAGCGCCCCTCTGACCCGGTGTTATAAGAGGGGTCCTCCTCACTGCCAATCCACTGGTCAAAGTAAGCGCGCTCTTGGGGCAAGAAACCCGAGTTCTTAAGGTTGCCTTTCCAGTTGCGAATATCAAGGCTTCGGTGACCAACATTGAGGTCCCCGACCACTATGGCATACTCCGATTGGGTACCAATTTCTTGCATACGTCCTGACATGATGTCGAGAAACTCATACTTGGCATCCTGTTTGGGGGTGCCAGCCTCCCCGGAGTGCACGTAGCAACTCACGATGGTGAGCGGATTTCCCTCGGGTGTCGTGATATCCACTTCAATCCACCGGCCAGCGGTATCCACCGTGTCGGGACCTAACGTGGTGCGGATGGCGTCCTGGTGAGCGCGGGTTGCGATAGCCACACCAGCGCGCCCTTTGGCGCTCGCTTCATCGTTGGCGACAATCCACTCATCGCCGAGCAGAGCGACGAGGTCTTCACGCTCCGCTCTGACTTCCTGAAGGGCCAATACGTCAACGCCTGACGCATCGAGCCAAGGCTGCATGCCTTTGCGAAATGCCGCACGAACGCCGTTGACGTTCACACTCGCAACGCGAATCATCAGAGGTGGGTGGTTAGGGGCGCCCGCGAAGCACAGCTTGCTTCACTTCGGCAATGGCTTTGGTTACTTCAATACCCCTAGGACACGCCTCAGTGCAGTTGAACGTGGTGCGGCAGCGCCACACACCTTCTTTGTCGTTGAGAATATCCAGGCGCACCTGCGAGCCTTCATCACGGGAGTCGAAGATGAAGCGGTGAGCATTCACAATCGCAGCCGGGCCAAAGTATTGACCATCAGTCCAAAAGACAGGGCAACTTGAGGTGCAGGCTGCACACAAGATGCACTTGGTGGTGTCGTCAAAGCGCGCGCGGTCTTCTGGGGATTGCAGGCGCTCCTTGTCTGGCTTCGACGAGGCGATCAGGAAGGGCTGAACCTGGCGATAGGACTCGAAGAAGGGCTCCATGTCGACAATCAGATCTTTTTCTAAGGGCAAACCCTTGATCGCTTCGACATAGACAGGCTGAGAGATGTCTAAATCTTTAATCAGTGTTTTGCAGGCCAGACGGTTGCGCCCATTAATGCGCATGGCGTCCGACCCACAAATCCCGTGAGCACAACTACGGCGGAAGCTGAGACTGCCATCGACTTCCCACTTGATTTTGTGCAGACCATCGAGGACCCGATCGGTCGAGAACATCTCGACATCAAAATCTTGCCAATATGGTTCGGCATCGTTCTCCGGGTCGAAACGGCGAACGATAAAGGTCACGGTGAACGAGGTAACCTCGCCCGATTCAACGGGAGGCTGTGCTGTTTTGGTAGCCATTAGTACTTCCTCTCCATTGGTGGGTAGTTCGTAATCACAACGGGCTTCCAGTCAATCGAGATGTGGTCCTCGACATTGGCCGACGTGGCGTCACCGGTGAGGTACGCCATCGTGTGTTTCATGAAGTTTTCATCGTCGCGGTCCGGGAAGTCATCTCGCATGTGGCCGCCACGGCTCTCCTTCCGATTCATCGCAGAAGCAACGACAACTTCGGCGATGTCAAGCAAGAAGCCCAACTCGATAGCTTCGAGAAGGTCGGTGTTGAAGCGTTTTCCTCGGTCATGAATTCCGATGTTCTTATAACGCTCGCGCAAAGAGTGAATGGTGGCCGCAACACTCTTCAGAGAGGCATCCGTTCTAAATACCTGAGCGTTTCGATCCATTTCCTCTTGGAGTTCTTTACGCAACACAGACAGGCGCTCGGTGCCCTTAGCTGTGCGAGCATCTTCGATCATCTCGCGAACCGCTTTAGCTGGGTCATCCGGAAGAGGAACAAACTCAGCAGAGTTTGCATATTCCACGGAGTATCGCCCAGCGCGCTTGCCAAAGACGTTGATATCGAGAAGTGAGTTAGTCCCCAGGCGGTTGGAACCATGAACGGAAACACAGGCGCATTCCCCAGCGGCGTAGAGACCTTTGACCACGGTGTCGTTATCCGAGAGGACCTCTGCCTTGACGTTGGTGGGAATGCCACCCATGGCGTAGTGGGCGGTAGGCATCACCGGAACGGGCTCGTGAACGGGATCTACTCCCAAATAGGTCCTAGCAAACTCTGTAATATCGGGAAGCTTGGTTTCGAGAACTTCTGCTCCAAGGTGAGTGCAATCAAGGAACACGTAGTCTTTGTTTGGCCCACCACCGCGACCCTCTGCCACTTCTTGCACCATGTGACGAGCGATAATGTCTCGAGGCGCGAGGTCCTTAATCGTGGGTGCGTAGCGCTCCATAAAACGCTCGCCTGAGGCGTTACGCAAAATCGCGCCTTCGCCTCGAGCCCCTTCAGTCAGAAGAATTCCTAGCCCCGCCAAACCAGTGGGATGGAATTGGAAGAATTCCATGTCTTCCAACGGAATACCCTTGCGCCAAATGATTCCCACACCGTCTCCGGTGAGGGTGTGAGCGTTGGATGTCGTCTTGTAAATCTTGCCAAACCCGCCGGTGGCGAAGACTACGGACTTCGCGTGGAAGACATGAATGTCTCCCGTCGCTAGTTCGTAGGCAACAACTCCTGCAGCGCGTTGAGGCCGGGCTTTCCCCTTTGGCTTTTTCGCATCGGGGTCATCGACCATGATCAAGTCCAAAACATAGAACTCGTTATAAAACTCGATACCCAATTTCACACAGTTTTGAAACAAGGTCTGCAAAATCATGTGACCAGTGCGGTCTGCTGCATAGCAGGAGCGACGAACCGGAGCCTTACCGTGGTCTCTGGTGTGCCCACCGAAACGACGTTGGTCAATTTTTCCATCGGGCGTGCGGTTGAAAGGCAGCCCCATGTTTTCTAGGTCGATGACCGCATCGATTGCTTCCTTAGCAAGAATTTCCGCCGCATCCTGGTCGACGAGATAATCGCCACCCTTGACCGTGTCAAACGTGTGCCATTCCCAGCTGTCCTCTTCAATGTTCGCAAGAGCTGCTGCCATGCCACCCTGGGCTGCACCGGTGTGTGAGCGCGTGGGGTACAGCTTTGAAATAACGGCCGTCTTCGCGTGAGGGCCCGCTTCAATAGCGGCGCGCATCCCGGCGCCTCCCGCTCCCACAATCACAACATCGAACTGGTGATGGTGGGTTGTGGTGGCGTGGTCGTGCTCAGGTGCGGTGGCGGGTGACATATTCTCCTACTTCACTGACGCACAAAAAGAGGGCAGTAGCTCAGCTGGTGAACCAGCGGGGCATGGGTCGAAAGCATAAATAGTCAGGGTGCCCAACACCAGCAAGGCGATGGTCGAGAGCAACAAGGACGTGTGAAGGACCTTGCGCAGCGTCGCAGACGACGCGTAGTCATTCACAATGGTGCGCATCCCATTAGCGCCGTGGATGAGCGCAAGCCACAACATGGCGGTATCCCACACAACCCAGAAGGGATCTGTGAATTTACCAGCGACGAAGGCGAAGTCGATTGCTTTGACTCCTTCGCCCACCATCAGGTTCACGAAGAGGTGCCCAAAGATGAGAACCACCAGGACGATGCCGGAGGCACGCATGTAAATCCATCCCCATTTTTCCCAGTTGATGCCTTTAGCGCGTGGCCTGGAAGGGGAGCGAGGAGTTTCGATCGTGACAGTCATGGCATTACCACCCAAAAACGTGCATGAGATGACGGGGAGTGAAGGCAATCATGGTGGCAAGCCAGAGGCCTAGCACCACATAGAACAAAGCGACGTGGTGCTTGGTTCCAATATTCCAAAAGTCCACCAAGATGATTCGAATTCCATTGAACGCATGGAACACAATGGCCCCGACCAGCGCGATTTCAGCGACACCCATAAATGGGGTCTGGTACGAGCCGATCACAATGTTGTAGGCCTCGGGGCTGACGCGCACGAGCGCCGTGTCCAGAATGTGCACGAGGAGAAAAAAGTAGATTGCTACGCCCGTAATGCGGTGCAAAACCCAGGACCACATTCCCTCACGACCGCGATAAAGGGTTCCGCCTGGGATGATGCTTTTCCTGCGAGGTGCTGGGACTTCGAGCGTGATTGCGGGCGAAGTCGAAGACCCAGAGGTACTTGAAGAAATCGCCACGAGACCATGACCCTTTCGTATGAAGCTCTGTGTGTCTCTATCTTAGGGCGTGACCCGTGAGCGAATTCTCAGGTTGGCATTAGCCTGTGGGTATGTCAGTTTCCATTCCGGCTCAATCACCCGGTGAGTTTTTTGCCGTCATCCCTGCTGGTGGTTCTGGCACTCGGTTGTGGCCTCTGTCCCGTTCGCAAGAACCCAAATTCTTACTGGACCTGTTGGGCTCTGGGCAGTCGCTTCTCGTCGATACCGTCCAACGGCTTGAACCCTTTTCGACAGTGGATCGAGTATTTGTCGTCACTGGTGGTAATCACCAAGACGCCGTGAGAAAGCAGGTTCCTAGCCTTCCTGGCCAAAACGTGCTGGTCGAACCCTCGCCCAAAAACTCTGCTGCCGCTGTGGGTCTAGCTGCTTTTGTACTGAACCAAAGCAACCCAGATGCTGTTGTCGGTTTTTTTGCGGCTGACCACGTTGTTGCTGAGGAGAAAGCATTTCAGAAAGTTTTGGCCACAGCGATTGACGCGGCTAAAACAGGAAGCTTGGTCACGATCGGGATTGCTCCAACGGAACCTTCGAGTGCTTTTGGCTACATCAAGAAAGGCCCAGCGTTAGCGGACCATGACGACACCCATCGCGTCGAGGAATTCGTGGAAAAGCCTTCCTTCATTGACGCGCAGCGTTTTGTGGCTAGTGAAAACTATCTCTGGAATGCGGGCATTTTTGTGGGAACGGTCAGTGCTGTCGTTGCTGCCTTTTTAGAATTTTCCCCAGAGCTCGGTGAACCCTTGTCCTTGATTGCGCAGAAGCTCATCGCAGGCGAAGACTTCAGCTCCGAATGGGATGCACTTCCCGCAATCGCTTTCGACTATGCCGTGGCAGAACCTGCAGCAAAGCAAGGACGATTTCTGGTCGTTCCTGGCAGTTTTGGGTGGCGCGACGTTGGAGACTTTGCCTCTTTGGCTCAAGCTCAGAGCGCTAAGCAATCTTCGGACGTGATTGTGGTGGGAGATGCCGCCAAGGTGCACCCCCATGATTCAACAGGGATTGTGGTCGGGTCCTCTGGTCGAATCATTACCCTCCTTGGCGTTTCCGACATTGTGGTGGTGGACACTCCCGATGCGCTCCTTGTCACTACCAAGGAGCATGCGCAAGATGTCAAACAAATCGTGGATCACATGAAAGAACAAGGTCTCGACGACCTGTTGTAGCGGCCGAGGCGTCTTCCACCGGTAACATCATTCGCATGCGAATTTTGATTACTGGTGGTGCAGGTTTTGTGGGCTCACACCTGTCCGAGCGACTCTTGGGCGCAGGGCACGAAGTTATTGCCGTGGATAACTTCTATACCGGGTCAAAAAATAACGTCGCTCACCTTCGTGATAATCCCCGATTTGAAATCATTCGGCATGACGTCACCTGGCCTCTCTATGTAGAAGTGGATGCAATTTATAACCTCGCATCGCCGGCTTCTCCGATTCACTACCAACATGACCCCGTCCAGACAACGAAAACCAATGTCGTGGGTGCGATCAATATGTTGGGACTGGCCAAGCGATTGGGAGTCCCAATCCTTCAGGCCTCCACCTCAGAGGTCTATGGCGACCCCGAGGTTCACCCGCAACCAGAGGCCTACTGGGGCAAGGTGAACCCGATTGGTCCGCGAGCTTGCTACGACGAAGCAAAACGCGTTGCTGAGACGTTGTTTTTTGATTACCACCGTCAACACGACCTCAAGATTCGGGTGGCTCGAATCTTCAATACCTATGGCCCACGAATGGCCGCTGATGATGGCCGTGTTGTCAGTAACTTCATTGTTCAGGCATTGCGCGGTGAGCCGATCACCATCTATGGCGATGGCGCACAGACGCGCTCCTTCTGTTATGTCGATGACTTGGTCTACGGCCTGATTGCTTTGATGGACAACACCTCGTCCGAGACTGGGCCTGTGAACCTGGGTAATCCTGGTGAATTCACGATGTCGGAATTGGCAACCCTGGTTCTCGAGATGACCGGATCTAAGTCCTCCCTCGAGCATCGCGACTTGCCCCAGGATGACCCCAAACAACGCCAGCCAGATATCTCGAAAGCCAAAAAGGTCTTGAATTGGGAACCTGCTGTGGCTCTCAAAGATGGGCTTGCTCGCACCATTGAATACTTTGATGGGCAGCTAGCGAAGCACCCGTCCTAATGGTGCCTATTCCCTTTATTCTGGACACCGATACGGCCCAGGACGATTGTGTAGCCATACTGCTGGGAATTTTGGACCCGGTAGCGGACTTGCGCGCCATCACCATGGTGGCGGGCAATGTTGGTTTTGAGCAGCAAACCGACAATGCGTTGATGACCCTCAGTGTTGCCGGCGCCTTGGGAGAGGTCCCGGTATTTCTTGGCTGTCGCCGGCCGATGGTTCGCCCCTGGGTATCAGCAGAAAATGTCCATGGGGATGGCGCTGGTGGATTGTCAATGGAAACAAGTGATCTCAAGACTGCTTCAGAACACGGCGTGGACGCACTGTTGAGGCTTACTGCTGAGAGCCCCGGTGAGTTAACCATCGTGGCCATTGGGCCTTTGACCAATATCGCTATGGCGGTGGTGAAAGACCCCAGCTTTGCAGGTCGGGTAAAGAGCCTGTACATCATGGGTGGTTCCAATAACGCTAGGGGGAACATCACCGCTGCGGCAGAATTCAATTTCTACGTCGACCCCGATGCCGCCAAGATCGTCTTTGAGGCGGGGTTTGACATCACGGTTGTCCCATGGGAGCCGCTGACTGTTCGAGATGCTTTGTTCTCCCGCGAACAAATGGCCGAGATCGCGTCCTCAGATTCTCCCGTCGCCAGATTCTTCACCGCAGTGTGTGAAACTACGTTGGAATTTGACGAAAGCGTCGGTATTCCTGGATCCTCGCATCCCGATTCCATGACGGTAGCGCTGCTGTTACACCCTGAGCTGGTGACCCACAGTGCCGCGTACGCGGTCGATATTGAAGCAGATTCGGAACTCACCCGAGGGTATTCTGCGATGTCCTGGGGTGTGCACGGTCTCAAGCCCAATGCCCGCGTCATTGAGTCCATTGATAGCGCCAAGTTCTTTGAGTACATCAAATCGACGATGGCTAGAGTGACGACACCGTCGCGGCCGATTGTTGGGCTCTCATAGCTTCAACACCCTGGTTCAACTAGCGCTTTAAGCACATATGAGTGCCAATCGCCTAACTCAATTTTTCGCGAACATTTGCGCTCTAAGATAGGTCTTATATCGCCGGGTTTTGGACATGGTGGCGTTCCTGTTGAGGCGACAGACACCCTGTGGAATTCCGGCACCACATTGCAATGAGAGGACGAAATTAGTGAAAGCAATAACCGCAAAGCGTACCTTCGCAGGTATCGCCGCACTGGGTACTGCTGCTTTAGTTCTGACAGGTTGTGCTGCAGAAACCGTTGAAGAAGAAACTGCAACGACTGAAGAAGCTGCTGTTGTCGAAGAGGCTGCACCAGCCCTCGACTTCTTGGCCTGTGCTGTATCCGATGAGGGAAGTTGGAATGACAACTCCTTCAATGAGGCTGTCTATGACGGTCTTCTCCAGGCTGAGTCAGAGCTCGGTGTTCAGATGGCTGAAGCTGAGTCCAACAGCGCCGAGGACTTTGCTCCAAACCTCCAGGCCATGGTCGACGCAGGCTGTGACGTTACCTTTGCTGTCGGATTCAACCTGGTAGCAGATGTCAACCTTGCTGCTGCCGCCAACCCTGACGTCTCGTTTGTGACCGTCGATGGCTGGAGCGAAGGCAACGACAACCTCAAGCCTGTTGGCTACATGATGAACCAGTCCAGCTACCTCGCTGGTTACTTGGCAGCTGCTTACTCGACCTCGAAGGTCGTGGGTACCTCCGGTGGCCTCCAGATTGATGCTGTGACCGACTTCATGTCTGGTTTCTACTACGGTGCTAAGGCCTACGAGACTGAGACGGGAACCGCTGTGACCGTGCTTGGTTGGGACCCCGTAGCCGCTACCGGTGACTTCTGGGGCGGCTTCGCTCCTAACGACGCCGTCGGTAAGAGCATCGCTGCTTCTCAGCTTGAACAGGGCGCAGACGTTCTCTTCCCCGTGGGTGGAGACCAGTTCGGTGCCGGAAGCGAAGCAATCAAGGAGTCCGGAGTGGACGCCGTCATGATCGGTGTTGACAAGGACATTGCCTTGACCTCGCCTGAGTATGCGGAATTCATCCTTACCTCCGCTGAAAAGCGCATGGGTGCTGCGACCTTCGACATCATCAAGGAATACGCAGTGGATGGCACCTTCTCCGGTGACTACTACATGGGTACCTTGGCGAACAATGGAACGGACATCTCTCCGTTCTATGACTTCGATTCCAAGGTTTCTCAGGAAATCAAGGACCGCCTTGCTGAAATCAAGGCCGGCATCATTGATGGAAGCATCGACCCACTGGCCTAAAGCCAGCTGAGGTCTCAGCAAGAAAAGAGGGGCCCTAGACACTGTCTAGGGCCCCTCATCTTCTCCCTCTATGGTGGAGGGGGCGAGAAAGGGGAGTCCCGGGCAATGAAGCTTGAACTCGAAGGAATGACAAAGCGTTTTGGCTCAGTGGTAGCCAACGACGATATTTCGCTCGTAGTGGAGCCTGGTCAAATTCACTCTCTGTTGGGAGAAAACGGGGCTGGCAAATCAACCCTGATGAACCTCCTCTTCGGTCTCTACCGTCCCGACGCTGGTCGGATTCTGCTTGATGGCGCCGAGACGTCCTTCACCGGTCCAGGTGATGCGATGGCTGCCGGAATCGGTATGGTTCACCAGCACTTCATGCTGGTACCTGTATTTAGCGTTGCTGAGAATGTTGTGCTCGGTAATGAACCCACCACGTCGATTGGATCCTTAGATCTCGACGTTGCCAGGGAAAAAGTTCGAGAGATTTCTGCTCGGTTTGGTTTTGATATTGATCCCGATGCCATCATCGAAGATTTACCCGTCGGTATTCAGCAGCGGGTCGAAATTGTTAAAGCATTGGCCCGTGATGCAAAGATTTTGATTCTTGATGAACCCACCGCTGTCCTTACCCCACAGGAAACAGATGAGTTGATGGGCATCATGCGACAGCTGGCGGGGGAGGGCACTTCGATTGTCTTTATTACCCACAAGTTGCGCGAGGTGAAAGCCGTAGCTGACGTGGTCACGGTGATTCGTGGTGGCAAAGTGATTGATTCGGTATCTCCAGAAACGCCCATTGGCGAATTGGCGTCACTGATGGTGGGAAGAGAAGTGGATCTCACCGTTGACAAGAAAGCACCCAAGACCGGCGACGTGGTCCTTAAATTCACCGACGTGGTGGTGGTAGATGATCGCCAACAAAGGGTTATTGACGGCGTCACGCTTGACGTTCGAGCCGGCGAAGTCTTGTGTGTCGCGGGTGTTGAGGGCAATGGACAAACTGCTTTGGCGGAAACTCTGCTGGGTCTTCGAGCAGTCACGTCGGGAAAAATTGAATTGGCTGGCAAAGACATCACGGATGATCGAGTCAAAGAAGTCTTGGCATCAGGCGTTGGCTATGTTCCAGAAGACCGCAAAAAGGACGGTTTGGTGGCAGATTTCACCATCCAGGAAAACTTCATGCTCGATGGCTCGTTTGGCCCCCCGTGGGCCAAAGGGCTTTCCATCGATTTTGCGACCAGGGAGGAGAGAAGTGATGAGCTCATTGAGCAATTTGATATTCGAACACCTGGTGCGCACACGCTAGTAAAAAAGCTCTCCGGTGGTAATCAACAAAAAGTGGTGGTGGCCCGGGAGCTATCAAGAGAGTTGAAACTCTTTATTGCCGCTCAACCCACGAGAGGTGTTGATGTCGGGTCGATTGAATTTATTCACGAACGCATTATTCAGACTCGTGACGCCGGTATTCCTGTGGTGATCATCTCCACCGAGCTGGATGAAGTCTTCTCTCTCGCGGACCGAATCGCTGTGATGTATCGAGGCAAAATTGTCGGCATTGTTCCTCCGACAACGTCGCGAGAAAACATTGGTCAAATGATGGCGGGAATTCTTCCTGAGGGGGTTGCGGCATGACACTGGCCAAGGAAATACTCTCCACCACGGCCACCAAGGCTTTCCTATCGATCCTGATGGGGTTCTTGGTCGGTGCGATCTTCATGATGGTCTCTGGCCAAGATGTTGCTAAAGCCTGGGAAGCAGGCGGTTTCCTGGACGCTCTCGGGGCAGCGCTCACAACCGTGGGCGATGGCTACAGTGCCCTTTTCCGCGGGTCTATTTACAACACCCGCGCGGATGACCTTGTCACTGCGCTTCGGCCCTTGACCGAGACCTTGCGGTTGGCTGGGCCACTGATTGCTGCGGGGCTGGGAATTTCTCTGGGCTTTCGGGTGGGTCTTTTCAATATTGGTGGAAATGGCCAGATGCTCTTTGGCATTTTGTGGGCAACATGGATCTCTACTCGAGTGGAGCTACCTCTGGTGATCCATATGGTGGTTGCCCTGGTGGTTGCCATCCTCGGTGCTGCGTTGTGGGGTGCCTTAGTCGGGTATTTGAAGGCTCAAACGGGTGCCCATGAGGTCATTTTGACCATCATGCTCAATTACGTCGCCATTAGTTTGTTCACCTGGTTTATTAGAAGCCCCGATTTGCTTCAGCAAGAATCAGCGGGAGGTACTCCGAAAGCCGATGCGCCAGCATTGACGGCACAATTGCCCGCGTTGTTCCCGGGAACCTATGCGCTGCATTTGGGTTTTGTGCTGGCCGTTCTTGCCACGGTGACTTACTGGTGGCTCATGGAGCGATCGGTCATTGGGTATCGCTTTCGAATGGTCGGGCACAACCCTCATGCTGCTCGGACTGCGGGAATTTCCGTTGAGCGAACATACGTACTTGCGATGGCTGTCTCCGCTGCCTTTGTGGGGGTTGCTGGCGCTAACCAGGCGCTGGGAACCCAGGTGGGATACACAGAAACGGTCCATGCGAGTATCGGCTTCGATGGAATTACCGTTGCTTTGCTCGGTGGGGGCAACGCATGGGGGATTTTCTTCGCCGGCCTGCTCTTTGGAGCATTCAAAGCGGGAGGCCCCCAGATGCAAGTTATTGGTGTTTCTCCTGAAGTGTTGAGCATCGTGCAAGGAGCCATCGTGTTGTTCATCGCAGCCCCGCCGTTGGTCAAGGCTATGTTTAGGCTTCCCACACTCTCTTCCACACCGGCGCTGGATCGACTGAGATCGCGTCTGAGCAAGAAGGGGGTGCAGGCATGAGCACCGAAGTAACCCCGGGCATGTTCTCGCTAGCAGAAGCCAAAGTGAGCTGGAAAGCTCCCTGGCTGATGGCGTTCTTCGCACTCGTTGTGTTCTTAGGGTTTGGACTCTTGGGCCGTGCGGAACCAGTGGTCTTTACCCTCAGCGCTGATGATTCAGCGATTAATCTTCCGGCCATTGATGCGATGTCGAATAGCGTGGGCATGACCCTGGGGATCCTGCTCTTTGCCATTACGGCGTTGGCTTTTGTGTGGGTGTTACGAAAGCGTCCAGTTCCACTCTGGTGGTCTCTGGTGTTCGGGCTGATTGCTGTCACAGCACTCTTGGGCTGGCTAGCTGCGGGAGATCGAGTACCTGTGGCCTTCATCTTGGGTAACGCCATCGTCCTAGCTATTCCCATCATGTTCGGCGGAATGGCCGGTGTGATGTCGGAGCGCGTGGGTGTTGTCAACATTGCGATTGAAGGCCAGATGCTCACCGGCGCTTTTGTGGCTGCCGTGGTGGGGACGCTGACCGGAAGTTTGTATGTGGGATTGATCACCGCGATGGTGGCTGCCGCGCTTGTCTCGACAATCTTGGCGGTCTTTGCGGTTCGCTACCTTGTCGATCAAATCATTGTTGGGGTTGTGCTGAACGTCCTGGTCATCGGTGTCACGAACTTCCTCTATTCGCAATGGCTTACTCAAGACAGCGCAGGAAGTAATAACCCTGGAACCTTCGACATCATTGCTATTCCTTTCCTCAGTGATATCCCCATATTGGGACCGGCGTTGTTTGAAAACAGGGTCACCGTCTATGTGGCGTTCCTCTTTATTCCCCTCTTGTGGTTTGTGCTCTTCAGGACGCGTCTGGGGCTGCGAGCTCGCGCCGTAGGAGAATACCCGATGGCTGCGGACACCATGGGTGTCAACGTTGGCCGGACTAGGTTCTGGTGGGTTACCCTCGGAGGCTCACTCGCCGGCTTGGGTGGCGCAGCGATTACGATTGGCAATGTCGGGGCGTTTGGTCAGGAAATGACCGGTGGGCAAGGCTTTATTGCGCTTGCCGTTGTCATCCTGGGGCGTTGGCACCCGTTTTATATGTCGGCCGCCGCGTTGCTCTTTGGCTTCTCGATAATTTTGAGGGTCTGGGCAAATCAGGTGAGCCCGGGAATCCCCACAGACTTCATCATCATGGTTCCCTATTTGGTCACCATCATTGCGGTGGTGGGTTTTGTGGGCAAAGTTCGCCCGCCCGCTTCGGTGGGTAAGCCCTATGTCAAGGAATAACGCTATGTCGGGCATTGATTGGGCAGAACTCAAGCAGGCAGCCATTGCAGCTATGCGGCATGCCTACGCGCCCTATTCAGACTTTCCGGTGGGAGCCGCTGCAATGGTGGATGATGGCCGGATTGTCTCGGGCTGCAATGTGGAGAACGCTTCGTACGGGGTGGGTCTGTGTGCTGAATGCTCGCTGGTGTCTCAGCTTGCGATGACTGGTGGTGGAAAACTGGTGGCGTTTTACTGTGTGGATGGCAATGAGGATGTATTGATGCCCTGTGGGCGCTGCCGACAGCTCCTCTATGAACACTCAGCCCCAGGAATGGTGCTAGAAACCCTCAGCGGTCACAAGACCATTGATGAAGTGCTTCCCGACGCTTTTGGGCCGGGACAATTGGAGGAATATCGCTCGTGAGTGACTACACAGTTCCAGGTACCGACATCGACATTCAATCACTCCCGAAAATATCCCTTCACGACCACCTCGATGGCGGGCTTCGGCCAAGCACCATTCTGGAACTGGCGGATTCGGTTGGGGCTAGCATTCCTGAAGATCCCACCACAGGTAAAGCCATCGATTCCCCTGAACGTTTAGGGCAGTGGTTTGCAGATCAAGCGGACTCTGGGTCTCTGGTGGAGTATTTGAAGACTTTTGATGTGACGCTGAGCGTGATGCAAACCGCAGAGGGTTTGACCCGTATTGGCAGGGAATTTGTGGAAGATCTAGTCGATGATGGAGTCATCTATGGCGAAATCCGATGGGCCCCGGAGCAACATCTGGAGTCTGGACTCACTCTCGATGGAGCCGTTGAAGCTGTGCAGGCAGGTATCGACGAAGCTGTTGCCTCGGCTGCCACCAACGGGCACCACATTCACGTGGGACAACTCATTTCTGCCATGCGTCAAAACGACCGAAGCATGGACATTGCTGAACTCGCTCTTCGTCACCGCGACAAAGGTGCGGTGGGCTTTGATATCGCAGGCCCTGAAGCAGGATTCCCACCGGCTCGGTTCGCAGAAGCGTTCGCTTATCTAGCGCGGGAAATGTTCCCAGTGACCATTCATGCCGGTGAAGCAGATGGAATTGAAAGCATTCGAGGCGCTTTGGTAGATGGGCATGCTTTGCGGTTGGGTCATGGCGTTCGAATCGCCGAAGAAGTCAAAGATCTCTCCGGCAAGAATGCTGAAGTAGCAGGGTTGGGTTCTGTGGCTCGATGGGTGTTGGAGCGGGGAATTCCACTCGAAGTGAGCCCTTCTTCCAACCTTCAAACCGGCGCCATTGCTGCGTGGGGTTCACAGATGGCAGATCACCCCTTTGATGCGCTGTATCGGCTTGGTTTTGCGGTGACCGTCAATACTGATAATCGGTTGATGAGCTCGACCACACTCACCAAAGAGTTGGCTCTGCTGGCTGCCCAATGGGGTTATGGAATGACGGAACTACTGGAATTTCAGTTGACTGCTGCGTCAGCGTCATTCATGCACTTTGACGATCGAGAGGCCGTTGTTGATCGCCTCGTGAGTGCCTACGCGCTCTAAGTAAGCGACGCGACGAGCGCCCTGAGCGAGGAATCCAGTTCCTCTAGGGACGCTTGAGCTTGCTCGTTGGTCGCACCAACGGTGTCCAAATATATTTTGATCTTGGGCTCGGTGCCGCTTGGTCTGATGATGACGCGGGAACCGTCCTCGAGGTAGTAGCGGAGGATATTCTCCTTCGGGTAGTCGCCCACCCCGGTTTCAAAATCGTCAGCTTTCCGGATGGCCTGGTTACCGATCTCGGTCACTGGATGTGAGCGCAACTGATCTGATAGAGAAGGGCCCTGCTGGTGGGAATCTATTCGGAGGGTAATTTGGCTTGAGGCAAATCCACCGATTGCAGCTTCAATCTCCGTGAGATAGTCAGCAAGCGTTCTGCCTTCACACGCCAGCGTGTGGGAAATATCGAGAATCATCAGAGCGGCAGAAATACCGTCTTTATCGCGCACTACATCTGGGGTTACTAGGTAGCCCAATGCTTCTTCGAAGCCAAAGATAAGCTCTGGAACCCTGGAAACATATTTGAATCCGGTCAGAGTTTCGACATGGGTAAGCCCATAGTGAGTAGCAATTTTTCCCAGCACTGGTGAGCTCACGAGGGAATTAGCTAGCGCACCTGTGGTTCCCCTCTCCACAGCACGCTTAGCCATAAACCAACCGAGTATGGCGCCCAATTGGTTCCCCGTGAGGGCTTTGTATCCTGCTGGAGAGCCTGAGTCCGGGAGCGCTACGGCCAATCTGTCGGCATCGGGGTCATTAGCCAGAATCAGATCAGCCTTCACCTCGCGAGCGAGCTCGAAGCTGAGATCTAGCGCCCCCTTTTCTTCAGGGTTGGGGAAGGCGACTGTGGGAAATTTAGGATCTGGTTTGGCCTGGGACGCAACTACATGAACTGCGGGCATGCCGGCACTGTGCACAGCGGAAAGAAAGGTGCCCTCGCCCACTCCGTGCAACGGGGTATACACCACGGAGAGTTCGGTGTGAATTTTTCCAGAAGGATTAACAGACCTGATGGTGCTGGATAGGTAATCATCAACAAGATGTGCTGGAGCCTGGGTTACCAACTCTTGAGACTTGGGAATCTCCTGCCACGCGACGTGTTGGGCAACATCGTGGATGTGGGCTTCGATTTCTGCATCGACAGGAGGGATTATTTGTGATCCCTCATCGCTGCCTCCGAGATAGACCTTGTATCCATTGTCTTCTGGGGGGTTGTGGCTTGCAGTCACCATCACCCCGGCATCAGCGTTGAGGTGTCGAACGGCGAAGGCAAGAACGGGGGTCGGTAAAGCGTTGGGTAATTGGACGACATCGATGCCGTGACCAGAAAGAATCGTGGCGGTGTCGCTAGCGAAAACGTCAGAGTTTGTGCGTGCATCACACCCCACGACAACACGCAGGCGCGTTGGTGGTGTCCTCGCTTTGCTTTCCAGAAGAAACCTGGCAAGACCAGCTGTTGTTTGCCCAATGACGACCCGGTTCATTCCGCTAGGACCTGGTCTAATGGGCCCTCGAATTCCTGCCGTGCCGAATGCTAATCGGTTAGCGAACATTGCTTCAAGCTTTTCTGTTGCCGCTTGCTTGCCGGATTGATGATCTGTGAGTAGGGCGCTTAGCTCTCCCTGAGTCGTGGAATCGGGATCTTGGTCAATCCACCGACTTACCCGGGTAGTAAGTTCTTCAGCCGAAGAGGTCACAGCTTGCTCACGATGTCTGCCAAGAGCTTGCTAATGACAGGCTCGGCAGCCTTGCCTGCGTCGATGACTTCTGTGTGGCTAAGTGGATGCGGGGAAATACCTGCGGCCAGATTAGTGATGAGAGACAGGCCCAAGACTTCCATTCCTGCTTCACGGGCAGCGATGGCTTCGAGCGCAGTGGACATACCGACGATGTGGCCACCCATGGTTTTTGCCATCTGAACTTCAGCGGGTGTTTCATAGTGAGGGCCACGGAATTGAACATAGACACCTTCATCGAGGCCTGCGTCGACCGTTTGAGCGATGTCACGCAACCGCCGTGAGTAAAGGTCCGTCAGGTCGATAAACGTGGCGCCTTCAAGCGGAGAGCTCGCCGTGAGATTGATGTGATCGGAGATGAGAACCGGAGTTCCAGGTTTCCAGGTTTCTTTGATGCCACCGGCACCGTTAGTGAGCACCATAATTGTGGCGCCTGTCGCTGCAGCGGTCCTTACCGAGTGCGCAACCGCCCGAACACCTTTATCTTCGTAGAAATGAGTTCTGGCGCCGACAACGAGGGCGTATTTTTTGCCAGGAAGCTCAATCGACCTAATTATTCCGCTATGGCCAGGAACCCCAGAACGGGAGAAACCAGGCAAGTCTTCCGCAGGAATCTCCGACACGGTCTCGCCCAATAAGTCAGCTGCCTTACCCCAACCACTTCCCAGCGTTAGCCCAATGTCATGAGAGCTAATGCCAGATTTCTGGGCAATGATGCTTGCGGCTTCACGGGCCACATCAAAGGGATTTTCAGCGCTGGATTCTCTTCTCTGAGTCATATTCCAAGACTATCGAGAGAATTCTCTCGCGTGACGACTAGCCAATAACAGCTAAGAGATGACCACCCGAAACTGAGTCACCCACGTGAACCCCTACTGTCTCGATAGTTCCATCTTTAGGCGCCACAATGGGCTGTTCCATCTTCATGGCTTCAAGAACACAGATAATGTCGCCCGCAACTACTGCGCTACCCACCTCAACCATGACCTTCACCACGGTTGCTTGCATGGGGGAGGTGATCGTGCCTTCGGCGCTTGCACCGGAAAGCAAACCTGTGGCCGCTCGCTTGGGAGCCTTGCCAAGACTTGCACTTTGACCAGCAGCAAAAATGCCCGAGGGAACACCCACTTTGAGTCGGCGGCCTTCTACCTCGACTACGACCGTGCGGTACAAGTCTTCTGCGTCGAAGCCTTCTTCGATTGCCCCATCCCAGGGTTCAATCTCAGTGGAAAATTCGGTTTCAATCCATCGAGTGTGAACCTTGAAGTCAGCCTTCTTTTCACTGATGAAGGCGGGGTCTTCCACGATTGCTCGGTGGAAGGGAATAACTGTCGGGAGACCAGTAATTTCGAACTCAGATAGCGCTCTCCGAGCTTTTTCTAACGCATCTTTGCGAGTCGCACCCGTCACGATCAGTTTGGCTAATAGTGAGTCGAAAGCTCCGGTAATAACATCACCAGTGGTGATGCCAGAATCGACCCGGACACCGGGGCCTCCTGGGAAACGAACAGTGTGGATAGGGCCAGGTGTGGGCATGAATCCTCGCCCGGGATCCTCTCCGTTGATTCTGAACTCAATGGAGTGGCCATGAATTGCGGGGTCGTCGTAATCGAGGGTCCCACCTTCGGCGATGCGGAATTGTTC
>ENA-OREM01000613-OREM01000613.1-marine-metagenome-genome-assembly--contig:-NODE-613-length-22855-cov-3.434279_pt1 | contig 22855 bp, 19 predicted proteins | sample MGYA00248623_ERZ508561 | MGnify/ENA primary metagenome ERZ508561 (study PRJEB26227, sample SAMN06264494) | marine metagenome | isolation source: Columbia River Estuary | place: USA:Columbia River Estuary...
CGAAGAAAGCATCGCGCGCCGCGCGCAGGTCGGCCTCAGAAGCGGACCCCTGCCCTTCCCTGCTTCCGAGCAGGCAAGGCACGTCGAGCGCGGCGCACAGCGCGGCGACGAAGCGTGCGTCTTCCGCGGAAGCTTCGCCGCGCACGCGATGGTCGAAATGCAGGACACGCAGGCGCGGGCGCAAAGCTTCGTCGGCCCAGAGCGCGCAGAGCAGGTAGACCGAATCCGCGCCGCCCGAGACCGCGACGGCGACCGGACCGGAAGCGACCGGAGCCGACGGTAGCCGCGGCAGCCGCAGGGCGGCCGCGCGCAAGGCGTCGGGATTGGGCAGGCTCATCGGCACGCAATCAGACTACGTCGCGCCGGCTCCCTGCCAATCCAAAGCGGGCCTCAGAACGAGAGCGTGTCCTTGCCGTACCAGCGACGGAGCGCCTCGGGCACGCGCACCGTACCGTCGGCCTGGAGGTTGTTCTCCAGGATGGCGGCGAGGACGCGCGGCAGACCGAGGCCGGAGCCGTTGAGGGTGTGGACGAATTCGGGCTTTCCGTCCTTCGGGCGGAAACGTATCCCCGCTCGGCGGGCTTGGAAGTCGGTGAAGTTGGAGCAGCTCGAGACTTCGAGCCAGCGCTTCTGGCCGCCGGCCCAGACCTCGAGGTCGTACTGCTTGCTATGCGAGAAACCGATGTCGCCGGCGCAGATCATCAGTACGCGGTAAGGGAGGTCCAGCTTCTGGAGCAGGCGCTCGGCGTCGCCACGAAGCAGCTCGAGTTCTTCGAAGGACTTGTCCGGGTGCGTCCACTTCACGAGCTCGACCTTATCGAACTGGTGCAGGCGGTTCAGCCCGCGCACATGCGCACCCCAGCTGCCGGCTTCGCGGCGGAAGCACGGCGTGTAGCCGACGCGCTTCACGGGCAACGAAGCCTCGTCGAGGATCTCGTCGCGGAAGAAGTTCGTGACCGGCACCTCGGCGGTCGGGATGAGGTAGAAATCGTCGGTCTGAGCGTGGTACATCTGCCCTTCCTTGTCGGGCAGCTGGCCGGTCGCGGTGGCCGAGGCGGCGTTGACGAGCAACGGGGCGTGGACCTCGGTGTAGCCGTTGGCGCCGGCCTCCTCCAGGAAGTATTGGATCAGCGCGCGGACCAGGCGGGCCATGTCGCCCACGTAGAACGGGAAGCCCGCGCCAGTGACCTTCACGCCGCGCTCGAAGTCGATCGCCTTGCTGAACCAGGCGATGTCCCAGTGCGGCTTGGCCGCCGGGGAGATGAGCTTCGCGTGGTCGCCCCACTCGAGGATCACCTTGTTGTCGGCCTCGGTGCGGCCTTCGGGCACGGTATCGTGCGGGATGTTCGGGACGGACAGCGCGACGGCCTTCATCTGCTCCTCGGCTTCGGTGACCTTCTTCTCGAGTTCCTTCACCTTGGCGGAAGCGGCCTTCATCTCGGCGACCTTGGCCTGGAATTCCGGCGAGCCCTTGGGCATCGCGGCCATCTCCTTGTTCGCGGCGTTCTGCGCGGAACGGGCGACCTCGAACTCGGCCACCGCGTGGCGGCGGGCTTCGTCGGCGGCCAGGACGGCGTCGAGGTCGACCTGGAACTTCTTCCGGGCGACGCCCTTGCGGACGAGGTCGATGTTTTCGCGGAGGAACTTAGGATCCAGCATGGGCCGACTTTGCCCAAATCCCCCGCCCTAGGGCAACGGGGAATTATCGCCCGCGCTGGATTCGTCCGGCGAGGAAACGGGCGACCCAGAGCGCGGTTTCCCGCTCCACGCCGGCGACGCTTAGCTTCAAGTCCTCTCCGCCGTCGACCTTGAACTCGACCTGGAAGCTCGTGTGGTAGCTGTTCCGCCCGCGACGCGTGGCTTCGGTCAGACGGCACGAACGGACGTCATGCCAGGCGGCCGACTTGGTCCGATAGACGCCCAGGGCGCCGGTCCGGATCGAAAACTTGCCGCCCGCCAGCTCGACGACCGTGCGGCCGGCGACCGTCATGATCGTAAGGCCGATGAGCGCGACGGACCCGATGAGGAAAGGAATCCCGAAGAGCGACATCATCCAGTTGAACTTACCTTGGGCGATCTGCGTGCCGTAGATGCCGCCGAGCGAGCCCCCCGCCCAGAAGAGGGTGAAAGGCACGAGGAAGATCGCGATGCAGCTGCGGGTCGACAACGTTAGCCGGAAGCCATCCATCGTCTCCTCGAGCTGCACGCCTTTCGGCACCGCCTGTTCTGGCAGGATGTTGCGCTGCTCGTAAGGCACCGCGGCCTGACAGGCCTGCAATGGATGGGGCTTCTGGCAGAAGCGGCAGACCGCGACGCCCTGAGCAGGAGCGAGATCGGCCACCTCGATCGGCAGGCCACAATCGGGACAGTGGAATTCCACGGAGGAAAGTTAGCCACGTCCGGGAAGACTGCCAAACAGATAAGCCCCGCCGCGCGAACGGCGGGGCCTATTTTGCTATGCTTTCGCTTAGACTCGGCTCGCCTCGGGGGCGAAAACTTCGTCAGGACGGAAGAAACGGCGAACCTCGGCGTCCGCCGCGGCGGGGCTGTCGGAGGCGTGGCAGACATTGCGCATCATCTCGGTGCCGAAATCGCCACGGATGGTGCCCTTGGGAGCCACTTTAGAATTGGTCGGTCCGAGCAGTTCGCGGACGCGGGAGATGACGTTGTCGCCGACGAGGACGGCGACGATGACCGGACGGGAGGACATGAAGGCCTCGATCTCCGGGTAGAAAGGCTTGTCGGCGACGTGAGCGTAGTGCTCGCGGAGCTGAGCCGAGGTCAGACGGGTCATCTTGCTGGCCTGGATGTCAAAGCCGGCGGCTTCGAACCGAGCGAGGACCGTTCCGCAGAGGCGGCGCTCCATGCAGTCGGGCTTGAGGATGATGAGGGTCTTTTCCATTGGGAACCCTTCGGACTGAAGGGTCGTTAAGTCTTCGCTTTTAGGGCCGAAAAGACAAGCCCGAAGCAAAATAACCCCCTAAAAACCTCAAAAACCCTTAGAAATCAGGCAAATAGCCTGCACAGCCAAGGCCTTACCCTGCCCGATCGAATCCATCCCTTCGTTGGTCGTGGCCTTGATCCCCACCTGGGCGGGGGAGATTCCAATGATTTCGGCGACCTTGGCCTTCATGGCCTCGACGTGCGCCATGACCTTCGGGCGTTCGCCGATGATCACGATATCGACATTGCCGACCACCCAGCCGCCCTGCGCTTTGGCCTCGGCGACGGCCTTCTTCACGATCACGGCTGAATCCAATCCTTTGAGGGAAGCGTCGGTGTTCGGGAAATAATGACCGATGTCACGCAGGCCGGCGGCGCCCAGAATCGCGTCCGCGACGGCATGCAGCAGCACGTCCGCATCGGAATGCCCCTCCGGGCCGACCGGCGACGGGATGCTCACCCCGCCCAGGATGCACGGACGGCCGGCGACCAGCGGGTGGATGTCATACCCGAGACCGACGCGGAAGGCTGGCAGGGGCTGGCTCATGCGTGATTATTAGGCGAGAAAACGCCCAAAGGGAAGCCCTTGCACAAAACCCTTGAAACGCCCTCCCCGAGGAGGCATTTTACGGGCCTGTCAGTCTTCAGGCGCGGTAGCCAAGTGGTAAGGCCGGGCTCTGCAAAAGCCCCATGCGTCGGTTCAATTCCGACCCGCGCCTCCAGTTTAAACAAGAAGGGCGTCCCGATCGGGACGCCCTTCTTCTTGATCTCGGTCTTCAGGCTTAACGGACCGTCTTGCTGAGGTTCGCGACGCCGTTGACCTTCGAGTTCACGCGCAGGCGCAGTCCGTTGAGGCGGATGAAGCCGGTGGCGTCGTCCTGATTGTAGGCCTTGGTCGGATCCGCTTCCATCGTGGCGATGTGCGGGTTGTAGAGCGAACGCGGGCTCTTGCGGCCGGCGACGGTGACGTTGCCCTTATAGAGCTTCACGCGGACGGTGCCGGTGACGTTACGCTGCGACTCGGTGATGAGCGCCTGAAGGGCGAGGCGCTCCGGGGCGTACCAGAAGCCGTTGTAGACGAGCGTGGCGTAGCGCGGGACGAGCGAGTCGCGCAGATTCATCACCTCACGGTCCATGGTCAGGGACTCGATCTGACGGTGGGCGAAGTGCAGGATGGTGCCGCCCGGGGTCTCGTAGACGCCGCGACTCTTCATGCCGACGAAGCGGTTCTCGACCATGTCGACGCGGCCCACGCCATGACGGCCGCCGATCTTATTGAGGGCGCGCATGACGCCGAGGGGATCGAGCTTCTTGCCGTTGACGGCGACGCAGTCGCCCTGGCGGAATTCGAGTTCGGCGTATTCGGGCTTGTTCGGAGCATCTTCCGGGGAGACGGAGAGCTTGAACATGGCCTTGTTCGAAGGATGGAAGGCATCCATCCACGGGTCCTCGAGGATGCCGGCTTCGAACGAGATATGGAGGAGGTTGCGGTCGGAGGAGTAAGGCTTCTTGGCGCTGGCTTCGACCGGGATCTTATGCTCGGCGCAATAGGCGATCATCTCGGCGCGGCCGGGGAAGTCCTTGCGGAATTCCTCGTTGCGCCAGGGGGCGATGATCTCGAGGTCAGGGGCGAGGGCGGCGCAGGTGAGTTCGAAGCGGACCTGGTCGTTGCCCTTGCCGGTGGCGCCGTGGGCGATGGCGGTGGCGCCTTCCTTGCGGGCGATCTCGACCATGCGCTTGGCGATGAGCGGGCGCGCGATGGAGGTGCCGAGGTAGTACTGGCCTTCGTAGATGGCGCCGGCCTGCATCATCGGGAAGATGAAGTCGCGGGCGAACTCGGCCTGGAGGTCGTCGACGTAGAGCTTGGAAGCGCCGGTCTTCATGGCCTTCTGCTTGAGGCCCTTGAGTTCGTCTTCCTGGCCGATGTCGGCGCAGAACGCGATCATCTCGGCGTCATGCTTGTCCTTGATCCAGGAAAGGAGGACGGAGGTGTCGAGGCCGCCGGAGTAGGCCAGGACGATTTTCTTCTTCTTGCTCATGTTAGTGGTATGGGAAAATCAGCCGCGGTGGGCGGCGAGGTGCGCGAGGATGGCCTTCTGCACGTGCAGACGGTTCTCGGCTTGGTCGAAGATGATGCTCTGCTTGCTCGCGAGCACCTCGGCGGAGACTTCCTCGCCGGGGTGGGCCGGGAGGCAGTGCATGAAGTAGGCGGAGGGCTTGGCCAAGGACATCAGCTTCGCGTTGACCTGGTAAGGCTGCATGGTGCGCAGGCGCTCGGCCTTCTCGGCCTCCATGCCCATGCTCACCCAGACGTCGGTGTAGACCATGTCGGCGCCCTTGACGGCGGCGGCCGGGTCGGTCGAGAACGTGAAGGTCTCGGCGAGGCCGTCTTTCTTCAGCTGGGCGCGGATCTCGGCGCCGGGCTCATAACCGGCGGGGCCGGCGAGTGCGATCTCGACGCCGAGGGCGGCGCCGCCGAGCACGAAGGAGTTGGCCATGTTGCAGGCGGTGTCGCCGAGGAAGGCGACCTTCTTGCCCTTGAGCGATGCGGCGTACTGTTCCGGACGGCCGGGCGCGTAGCGTTCGGCGAGCGTGAACATGTCCGTCATGAACTGGCACGGATGCAGGAAGTCGGACAGCGCGTTGACGACCGGCATCGTCCCGCAGCGGGCGAACTCCTCGAGCAGGCTGTGCTCGTGGCAGCGGATGACCATGCCGTGCAGGTAACGGGAAAGGACGCGCGCGGTATCGGCGACGGTCTCACCGCGGGAGATCTGCAGGTCGTCGGCGTTAAGCATCACCGGCAGGCCGCCGAGCTCGTGGACGCCGACCTGGAAGGAGACGCGGGTCCGGGTGCTCTTCTTGAAGAACATCAGGCCCCAGGACTGGTGCGCGAGGGCGGCGCCGGCGGACTGACCACGGCCGGCCTTGAGGGCCGCGGCGGCGGCGAAGACCTGGGCCGTTTCGGCCGGGCTCAGGTCGGTCTCCTTCAGGAAATGACGCATCGCGGAAAGCGTTCGAACATAGCCCTGCCGAACCGTTTGGACAGCGGAAAATAGGGGCGGGGAACCGCTCAGGCGGCCTTCCAACCGCCTAGGACCTGACGCAGGATCGCCACAGCCTCGGCCAGTTCGGCCGGAGAGGCGTTGAGCGGAGGCAGCAGGCGGACCGCCACGCCACCAGCCGGTGCGGTGAGGATGCCAGCCTCACGGAGGGCGGCGACGACCGGGAGCGGGTCGACGTGCAGGATGACGCCGACCATGTAGCCGGCGCCGCGGACTTCCTTGACGAGGTCAGGGCGGAGGGCGACGAGCTCACGGAGCGCGGCATGCCAGGCGACGGAGCGCTCGGCGACCTTGGCGACGAGCTGTTCGGACTCGAGGATCTCGAGGACGGCCAGGCCAGCGGTGGCCGCAAGGGGCCCGCCGCCGAAGGTGGTACCGTGCGAACCCGCCTGGAAAAGGTCGTCGTGCGGAGGCGCCATCCAGATCGCGCCGATGGGGAAACCGCCGCCGAGGCCCTTGGCCATGGCGATCGCGTCGGGCTTCACGCCCGCATGCTCGTAAGCGAAGAACTTACCGGTCCGGCCGATGCCGCACTGGATCTCGTCGATCATGAACAGGACATTGCGCTCGCGGCAGATCTTCTCGACCCCGCGGAGGAACTCCGAAGTGGCGGGATTCACGCCGCCTTCGCCCTGGATCGATTCGATCAGGACGGCGGCGGTGGCCTGGGCGTCGATGACCTTATCCCAAGCGGCGAGGTCGTTGAGCGGGACGGCGGTGAAGCCGGACAGCAACGGACGGAAGCCCTTCTGGATCTTCTCCTGCGGCGTGGCGGACATGCCGCCGAAGGTACGGCCATGGAAAGCCTTCTCGGCGACGATGACGCCGATGCAGGCGCCTTCCGTACCTGACTTACGCTGGCCATGGAGACGGGCGAGCTTGAGCAGGCCTTCATTGGCTTCGGCGCCGCTGTTGCAGAAGATCACGCGACCGGGGCCGCAACGGAGCGAAAGCGCATGGGCGAGTTCGCCCTGCGGTTCGTTACGGTAGAGGTTGCTGACGTGGACGAGCTTGCCGGCCTGTTCGGTGACGCGCTTCACCCAATGCGGGTGGGCGTGGCCGACGGCGTTGACCGCGATGCCCGAAGCGAAGTCGAGGTAGCGCTTGCCGGCGGCGTCCCAGACGAGCGTGCCCTGCCCTTTCACGAGCGTGATGGGCGGCGCGCCGTAATTGTGGGCGACGTTGGCCGCGTAGTTCGCGGCGGTGGGATCTGCGGACGGGCCGTTCATCAACCGTGGACGATTTCGGTGCCGATGCCCTTGTCGGTGAAGACTTCGAGCAGGAGCGCGTGCGGGACGCGTCCGTCGATGAAGTGCACGCGACGGACGCCTTCCTTCAGGGCCTTCACGGCGCTGTCGACCTTCGGGATCATCCCGCCGGCGATCACGCCCTTGCGCTTGAGTTCGTCGACCTCGCTCACTTTGAGCGTGGTGATGAGGGAGGTCGGATCCTTCGCGTCGGCGAGGAGACCGGGGACGTCGCTCATGAAGATGAGGCGGCGGGCGCGAAGGGAATTGGCGACGGCCGCGGCGGCGACGTCGGCGTTGGTGTTGTAAGCCTGGTCGTCGGCGTCGAGGGCGATGGGCGAGACGACCGGCAGGTGGCCGTCGGCGAGGGCCTTCTTGATGAGCTTCGTCTTCACGAACTTGATGTCGCCGACGAAGCCGATGTCGACGGGCTGGCCCTTCTCGTCCGCGCCGTAGAGCTTCTCGCAGAGGTTCACGTGGTTGCCCGGCATGCCGAGCGGGTTGGCGCCGCGGGCCTTCAGGGATTCGCAGATCTGGCCGTTGATCTCGTTGTTGAGGGTCTCCTCGACGATCTTGACGGTGGCGGCGTCGGTGACGCGCATGCCGCCGCGGAACTCGGACTTGATGCCGGCCTTGTCCATGGCGCGGGTGATGGCCTTGCCGCCGCCGTGCACGACGACGACCTGGATGCCGACGGCGGAAAGGAAGGCGATGTCGGTGGCCACGCGGTCGCGGCCTTCCGGATTCGGGTCGTCCATGAAGCTGCCGCCGTACTTCACCACGAAGGTGGAGCCGCGGAACTTATGGATGTAAGGAAGCGCCTCGAGGAGGACCTCGGCTTTTTGCGTGGCGGGAATGCTCATCTTGCGGGACGGAGTGTCAGGACTGCGGACAGGGAGTAAACGGAAAACCTCACTCGCTCTTGTTGTAGTTCACGTAGCCGTCGGTGAGGTCCGCCGCGAGGAGCCGGAACTTGGCGTCACCGAGGTTGAGCTTCAGGCGGACGGCGAAGCGGGCGGCCTTCACGACCTGCTTCCACCGGGGCTTATTCTCGGGCAAGGGCTTGCCGCCGAGGACGGCCGGGACGTCGTCGTAGAAGATATCCAGCTTGGCCTCATCCAGGCCCGTGCGGGCGTAGCCGGCGGCGTCGGCCAGGCGGCCCCAGTTCGGGTCTTCGCCGTACCAGGAGGATTTCACCAGGAGGGAGTTGCCGATCGCGCGGGCGATCTTCTCGGCGTCGGCCCGGGTGCGGGCGCCTTCGATCTCCACGGCCACGACCTTGGTGATCTTCTCGCCGTCGCCGACGATCTTCTCCGCCAGGGCGAAGCAGACCATGTCGAGGGCTTCCTGGAAGAGCGCGCGGAGGGCGGCCGGAGCGGACGCGCCCACGGAGACGCCGGACACGCCGGAGGCGAGCAGGAGCACGGTGTCGTTGGTGGACATGTCGCCGTCGACGCTGACGCAGTTGAAGGACTGGTCGGAGGAAGCCTTGAGGGCGGCCTTGAGCTCGGCCGGCGAAGCGCCGGCGTCGGTGCAGACGAAGGCAAGCATCGTGGCCATGTTGGGCTCGATCATGCCGGCGCCTTTGGCGATGCCGGCGATGGTGACGGTCTTGCCCTCCCAGACGAAGCGCGCGGTGACGGACTTCGGGCGGGTGTCGGAAGTGAGGATGGCGTTGGCGGAACGCACGCCTTCGGCGGCGTCGCGCGTGAGACGGGAGGCCGAGACCTTGATGCCTTCGGCGACCTTGGCCATCGGGAGCAGCTCGCCGATACGGCCGGTGGAGCAGACGAGGAAGGCGTCGTCCGGCGCGCCCACGGCGGCGGCGGAGAGCTTGGCCATCGCGACGGCGTCGGCATCGCCTTGGGCGGCCGTACAGGCGTTGGCGTTGCCGCTGTTGCCGACGATGCCGCGGATCTTGTCCGCGGAGACGGCGAGGACCTGCTGGCAGAAGCGCACGGGGGCGGCCTTGACGTCGTTGGTCGTGAAGACGCCGGCGGCGGCGCAGGGGCGGTCGGCGACGACGAGCGTCAGGTCGAGACGGTCGGTCGACTTGTTACGGATGTCGCAGCCGGCGGCGCCGACGCGGAAGCCGGGCACGTCGGAGACACCCGGCGAATCATTGGTGAACTCGATGGACATGGAGAAAGATCAGCGCAGGCCTTCGGCCTCGTCCCAACCCATCATCAGGTTGAGGTTCTGGACCGCCTGGCCGCCGGCGCCCTTGAGCAGGTTGTCGATCACGGAGGTGATGATGAGGTTACCCGTGCGCGCGTCGGCGACGACGGAGCAGGCGACCCGGTTGGTATTGGCGACGTGGGCGGTGTCGGGAAACTCGCCCGACTTGAGCAAGGTCACGAACGGCCGTCCGGCGTAGGCTTTCTGCCAGACGGCTTCGACCTGGGCGACGGTGACGCCGGGGGCGGGCACGACGATGGTCGTGGCGATGCCCCGATGCATCGGGGCGAGGTGCGGATTGAACTGCACGACGACCGGCTGGCCGGCGGCCACGCCGAACTGCTCCTCGATCTCGGCGATGTGCCGATGACCGGGGATGCCGTAGGCCTTGATCGAGCTGTCGCGCTCGGAGAACAGGAAGGCGACGTCGGCCTTCTTACCGGCGCCGGAGACGCCGCTGTAGGAATTGATGATCAGGCGGCCCGGCTCGGGCTTGAGCAGCCCGGCGCGCAGCAGCGGCACGAGCGGCACCTGGATGCTGGTCGGGTAGCAGCCCGGACAGGCGATGAGCTGCGCGGACTTCCACGCTTCGTCCGTCTGGAGTTCCGGGATGACGTAACGGGCCTGCGCGGCGAGCGCCGGCGCGGGATGGTCATGGCCGTAATACTTTTTGTAGAGCGCGAGGTCGCGGAGACGGAAGTCGGCGGACAGGTCGAGCACCCGCTTGCCGGCGGCGACGAGCGGCGCGGCGTATTCGGCGGCGACGCCGTGCGGCAGGGCCAGGAACCAGACGTCCACGTCGGACTTCGCGCATTCCTCGGGCGAGGAGGCGGAGAAGACCAGCGCCGGGTCGACGACGCCCCGGAGCCGCGGGATCTCATCGGCCACGGACTTCCCGGCCAAGGTCCGGGAACAGACCGCGGCGAGCTTGACCCGCGGGTGGCGGGCCAGGACGCGGACGAGCTCCTCCCCGGTGTACCCGGAGGCGCCGACGATGCCGACCTTGGTCAGGTTTTGGGACATGGCTTGAGAGTTTGGTGGTTTAGGATGACGAACTGATGGCTGGAGTGGACGAACTGGGCAACAAAAAGGCCCCGGGGTGCCGGGGCCTTCGAGGTTTCCTGTCCCTTCGCGGATTAACGCTTGGAGAACTGGAAGCGCTTGCGGGCGCCGGGGCGGCCGGGCTTCTTACGTTCGCGCATACGACCGTCGCGGGTAAGGAGACCTTCTTTCTTGAGAGGGGCGCGGAGGGTGGCGTCCATCTTCTGGATCGCGCGAGCGAGACCATGGGAGATGGCACCGGCCTGGCCGTTGGGGCCGCCGCCGATGACGCGGACGATGACGTCGAGCTGGCCGTCGAGGCCGGCGGTCGTGATCGGGAGGGTGGCGGACTTCACCAGGGCCTCGGTGTAGAGGTACTCTTCGACGGGCTTGCCGTTGACGACGATGACACCGGTACCGCGGGAAAGGCGGATGCGGGCCGAAGCGGTCTTACGACGGCCGACGGCGAGGATGGCGGAGGACTTGGCGCTCATTGCGAAAGAATCGGTCGATTAACCCTTGAAAGGGATCGGGTTGGAGGCGGCGTGGTCATGCTTGTCGCCGGCGTAGACACGGAGCTTCAGGAGCATGGCGTTGGCGAGGCGGTTCTTGGGGAGCATGCCCTTGACGGCGTGGGTGACCAGGAACTCAGGGCGACGCTCGCGCATGGCGGCGGCGGTGCGGCGGTAGGCGGTACCGACCCAGCCGGTGTAGAACATGTAGGTCTTGTCCTCTTCCTTGGAACCGGTGAGGCGGACCTTGTCTGCGTTGATCACGATGACGTAGTCACCGGTGTCGACGTGGGGGGTGTAGGTGGGCTTGTGACGGCCGCGGAGAATATTGGCGATCTTGACGGCAACACGGCCCAGGACCTGATCCTTGGCGTCGACGACATACCAGGTCTTGTCCTTGAGCTGCACGTTCTTGGCTAGCGTGGTCTTCATAAAGAGGGAAAGCGGGAACATGGGAAAGGACCCCCCTCCGTCAACACCCGAATGCGCCCCGGCGGGGGCCTGCCTTAAATAAGCCAAAAACAAGGGAGGCGCGGCCTTGGCCGCGCCTCCCTGCCCTTCCCTGCCTGGTGGCAGGTCAGAAGATGAACTTGGCGTAGACCCGACCCCAGAAGACCGAACCGGCGGTCTGGACCTGGCGGTCGCTGTTGTGGGCCCAGCTGACACCGGCGCCCAGCTCCGGACCACGGCCGACCTGACGGGTGACGTCCAGGGAGGCGCCGAGGTAACGGTAGGCGTTCTTGGTGGCGTAGACCGTGGTCGAGGCGTCGGACAGTCCGGCGTAACCCTTCACGATGATGTCGCAACCAGTGAGACCGACGTTGGAACCCGCGAAAGTCTTGGAACCCGCGACTTCGACGGTGAACTGCTGGAGCGAGGTGCTGTAGTAGACGTAGGTCGAGGGCTTGAGGGCGACGTTGGACAGGGAGAGTCCGGCGTAGACCTCGCGATTGGAGTCGATCTGGGTGACGCCATGGGTGGCGATGGTGCGGACGGTCGTCGCGGTCAGGCGCTGGTGGCCGACATCGATTTCGCCGAACGAGAAGTCGCGGCGGAGGCCGACGGCGTAGGTGCGCTCGACGGAGTCAGCGTTGAAGAAGCTGCCGTAGATCGAGACGCCGCTGAGGCCAGGGGCGCTGTAATCGAGGGTGACGGAGGTCTGGATAAGGCCTTGGGTGTCGGAGCGCTCGATGCCGCGGAAGACGTTCTTGGCCTGCCAGGCGATGGCGCCACGGAGGGAAAGGTCCTGGGTCGAGGCCGAGACCGGAGCCGGCGCGGGAGCCGCCTCCTGGGCGTGACCGCCTGCGACGAAGACGGCGAGGGCGAGGGCGGTGAAGGTGTTTTTCATGAGAAGCATTGCTGGCCTTCATTTCCGCCCAAAAACAAACCGTTGGCAAGCCCCAAGGGGCCGCCAACGGCGTGGAAGCGAAGGACTGCGGGTCGCTTACATCGACGCGATGATCGCGTCGCCGAACTCCGAGCACTTGATCTCGGTCGCGCCCTGCATCTGGCGGGCGAAGTCATAGGTGACGCGGCCGCCGCCGATGGCGCCGTTGAGCCCCTTGAGCACGAGGTCGGCCGCTTCGATCCAACCCATGTAGCGGAGCATCATCTCGCCCGAGAGCACGACGGAACCCGGATTGACGACGTCCTTGTCGGCATACTTCGGAGCGGTGCCGTGGGTGGCTTCGAAGATCGCGTGGCCGGTGAGGTAGTTGATGTTGCCGCCGGGGGCGATGCCGATGCCGCCGACCTGCGCCGCGAGGGCGTCGGAGAGGTAGTCGCCGTTCAGGTTGAGCGTGGCGATGACGTCGAAGTCGGTCGGACGGGTGAGGATCTGCTGGAGGGTGATGTCGGCGATGGCGTCCTTGATGACGAGGCCGGCGCCGGGCTTGCCTTCGGGGATCTTGCACCAGGGGCCGCCGTCGATCTCGACCGCGCCGAACTCGCTCTTGGCGAGGTCGTAACCCCACTTCATGAAGGCGCCTTCGGTGTACTTCATGATATTACCCTTATGGACGAGGGTCAGCGACTTGCGCTTGTTGGCGATGGCGTACTGGATCGCCGAGCGGATGAGGCGCTCCGAACCCGGGCGGGAGACCGGCTTGATGCCGATGCCGACCGTGGCGGGCTGCTCGCCGCCGAAGCGGATCTTCTTAAACTCCTTGGGGAAGTTCGTCTTGATGAACTCGAGCGTCTTGAGGGCGATCTCGGAACCGGCTTCGAAGTCGATGCCGGCGTAGATGTCCTCGGTGTTCTCGCGGAAGATGACCATGTCGACCTTGCCGGGGTTCTTCACCGGGGAAGGCACGCCGGTGAACCACTGCACGGGGCGGAGGCAGACGTAGAGGTCGAGCTGCTGACGGAGGGCGACGTTGAGGGAGCGGATGCCGCCGCCGGTCGGCGTGGTGAGCGGGCCTTTGATGCCGACGAGGTAATCGCGGAAGGCGGTGAGGGTCGCTTCCGGCAGCCAGTCGCCGGTCGCCTTGAAGGCCTTCTCGCCGGCGAGGACTTCCAGCCACTCGATCTTACGCTTGCCGGCGTAGGCCTTGGCGACCGCGGCGTCGAGGACGCGGACGGAGGCGCGCCAGATGTCCGGGCCGGTGCCGTCGCCTTCGATGAAGGGGACGATGGGATGGTCGGGGACGGTGAGTTTGCCGTTGGCGATGGTGATGCGGCCGGATGCGGAGGTGCTCATGGTAAGAAGGGACATAAGAAACCGATTTCCGCCAGACGGTTTCAAGCCAATACGCAGGTGGGAACCTCGGGAAAAGAAAAGGACCCCCTTGCGAGGGTCCTTGTGATGACCGGGAGTGCCGGCGCCATCCGCCCCGAGGGACGGAAAAGACTAGGAAGAATTACTTCTTCTTAGCTTTGGTGGCCTTCTTGGCGCTCTTCTTAGCAGCAGCCTTCTTTTTAGCCATAGGTGTGTCCTTTTTTTGGATCGTTGTTGGGTTTGAGGGCAGCGCCTGAAGCGCCACCCTGACGATTCGCCCCACGCTCACCCGGGCGTTGCGCGCCTGGCGGGTGATACGAGTACGGAGCTCCGACGGTACGCGGAAAGAAACCTGGCGGGACCGGGTGGTCTCCAGGGAAGGACGGGAGTCGTCGTAACGGTCGAGGGCGAGACGAATCGCCTCGCTCAATGTGCTGAGACCGGTCCGATGCTGGAAGGCGACCACCTCGGAGTGAAGCTTCGGGGGAAGCGACACGGTGATCAGGCTTTCGCTCGGGGTTTCGGTTCGGTTCGTCACGTTGCGGTTAACTCTTGATGACGAGTGATAGGTATTAACTGCGCTTGCGCAAGAGGAAACTTTCATGTCGTCGGGACGTCGCCGCCGACGCGTAAAAAATCCTCCGTACGTCCGCATCGTAAATATGAAATCGATACGGCCGCGGAGCGGACGCGTGGTTGACCGACGCGACGCGCGCGGACAGGATGCCGTCATGAGCGAACACGCGCACGGACCGGACGAAGGCGCGCCGGGCGAATGGCGGAAGCTCGCCCTGCTCGCGGCCACGAGCGGCGTCTTAGGCCTGCTATCATTGGTCGCGGAACGCTTCGGCGAAGCCGGGTCGACCTGGGCGCTCGTCTTCGTCGCCGGCGCCTGCCTCGCCGGCGGATGGGACGCCGCGATCGACGGCTGGGCCGCCCTCCGGCAGAAACGCATCGACGTCCACCTGCTGATGATCGTCGTGGCGATCGGCGCCTGGATCGTCGGCGCACAGTGGGAGGGAGCCCTCCTGCTTTTTCTCTTTTCGACGGCCGGCGCGATCGAACATTACGCGATGGACCGCACCCGCGGGGCCATCGACGCCCTCCTCGACAAGTCGCCCAAACATGCCCGCCGACTCGGTCCGGATGACGTCGAAACCGAGGTGCCGGTCGCGGCCCTCAGCCCCGGCGACCGCATCGTGGTCCTGCCCGGCGAACTCGTGCCGGCGGACGGCAAGGTGCTCGCCGGCGAGAGCGCGGTAGATGAATCCAACCTCACCGGAGAGGCCAAACCGGCCCCGAAACAGGTCGGATCGGACGTCGCCGGGGGGACGCTCAACTCCTGGGGGCGCCTGATCGTCGAGGTGACCCGCGGCGAGAAAGACAGCGCCCTCCAGCGTATCGTCCGCCTGATCCGCGAAGCCCAGGATAGCAAAGCCCCGGCGCAACGGGCCATCGACAAGTGGGGCGACGGCTATGCCCTCTTCACGTTGTCGGCCGCCGTCGTCTTCTATCTCTACCTACGCCTGACGACGCCGGCCGACGCCGTCGGGCAGGCCGCCCCGCTCTACGGCGCGATGACGCTGCTGGTGGTGCTCAGTCCTTGCGCCTTGGTCCTCTCCGTGCCCTCCGCAGTCCTCGCGGCCATCGCCGCCGGCGCCCGCCATGGCATCCTCTTCCGCGGCGGCGCCGCCGTGGAACGCTTGGCCGACGTGGACTGCGTCTGCTTCGACAAGACGGGCACGCTGACCGCGGGCGTCCCCGAGGTGGCGGCCTTGGAAGTCTTCCCGGCGGACGCCGACCGCGGACGCGCCTTGAGCGCCCTGCAGACCTTGGAGGCGGCGACCACGCATCCCTTCGCCGCCGGGGTCGTCCGCGCCTGCCAGCTCGAAGGCGCCCGCCTCCTGCCCGTCCAAGGGCTTTCGAATTCCCCAGGCCAAGGCGTCTCCGGCACGGTCGCCGGCGCCCGCTGGAGCGTGGGTACCCGCGAATTCGTCGGCGGCGCGACGTTGCCGGCGGCGGCCGTACCCGCGGGCGCCATCGTCAGCGAGGTCTGGGCCTCCGACGGAACCGTCACGGTCCGCGCCACGCTTGTCGACCGCATCCGGGAAGCGAGCCGCCCCACCCTCGCCGCCCTGCACGCGGCGAAGATCCGCACGGTCATGCTCACGGGCGACCGCGAAGAGGCCGCCGCCGCCGCCGCGCAGCAGGTCGGCATCCAAGCTTACGCGGCCGCGCTCACGCCGGACGCCAAGATGGCCGCGATCCGCCGCTACTCCGCGGAGGGCCACGTGGTCGCGATGGTCGGGGACGGCGTCAACGACGCCCCCAGCCTGGCCGCGGCGGACGTCGCCGTGGGCATGGGCGGCCGGGGCAGCGACGCGGCCTTGGAATCGAGCGACGTCGTGCTGATGGACGACCGGCTTGAGCGGCTGGTCGACGCGATCGAACTGAGCCACCGGGCCCGCCGGGCGATCCGCTTCAACATCATCCTCTCGGTCGGTGCCGCCCTCGGGATGGCGGCCTACGTGATCTTCCGGGGCGCCCCCCTGCCCCTCGCCGTCAGCGTGCACGAAGGCAGCACGGTCGTGGTCTGCCTCAACGGCCTGCGCCTGCTCGCCCACCGCCCGCGCAAGCGGACATGAAAAGGCCCCCGGGCGAACCCGGAGGCCTTGAGGGCGCTGGCGACCAGGCTCAGCGCAGTTCCTTGCCGGCTCCGTCGAAGAGCTTGAACGCTTCGATGCTGTAGGTCGGATCGGGCTTGGTGCCGAGGCGGACCTTGCAGGACTTCATCAGGTCGCGGAAGAACTCGCGATCCTCCGTGATGATGCGCTCGAGGTTGACGGGGTGGAGCAGGATGTTGATTTCCAGTTCCTTCTCGGGACCGGTGGCCTCCCGGAGGCGGCGGATGACGCTGAGGAGCTTGCGCTGGATCTCGACGGAGACCGTGCGGGGGTTCTTCACGATACCGCGACCCTGACAGTGCGGGCACGCCGTGTACATCGAGGTCGTGTTCGACTCCGTATGGCGCTGACGCGTCATCTGGAGCACGCCCAACGCGGAGATCGGCAGGATCTGGTGCTTGGCGCGGTCGTCCTCCATGGCGTCGCGCAGGGCCTCGAAGACCTTCTTCCGGTCCTTCGGGTTCTTCATGTCGATGGTGTCGATCATGATGAGGCCGCCGAGGTTGCGCAGCTTGATCTGACGGGCCGCCTCGGTGACGGCCTCGAGGTTGGCCTGGGTGATGAAGTTGCCGTCCTTGGCGCCGTCCTTGCCGCGGTGGCCGCCGGTGTTGACGTCGATGGCCGTGAGGGCCTCGGTCTCGTCGATGACGATCTCGCCGCCGCTCGGGAGCGGGACGCGGCGCTGGAAGAGCTGCTCGATCTGGCGTTCGATGTTATAGCGCTCGAAGACCGGGATGGGGTCCGCGTAAAGCTCGACGCGCGAGCGGGAACGCGGCGACACTTCGCCGACCAGGTCCTGCACCAGTTTGAAGTCTTCCGGGTTGTCGACGAGGATGCGGTCGACCTCCTCGGTCAGGAAGTCGCGGACGGTGCGCTCGATCAGGCCGGGCTCCTGGTAGAGGAGGACCGGGCGGCGGTCCGGGGCGTTGATCTTCTCGACGATGGCCTGCCAGCGCTTGAGCAGCATGTGCAGGTCGCGGACGAACCAGCGGGCCTGCTTGCCCTCGCCGGCGGTGCGGATGATGACGCCCATGCCTTCCGGGATCGTCAGCGAGCGGAGGATGTCCTTCAGGCGTTCGCGCTCGGACGATTCCTCGATCTTGCGGGAGACGCCGCACGCGCCGCTGAACGGCATCAGCACCAGGTAACGACCCGGGAGCGCGATGTTGGTGGTCGAGCGGGGGCCCTTGGTGCCGATCTGGTCCTTGACGACCTGGATGACGATGTCCGAACCGGCCGGGAAGAGCTGCGGGATGTCCTTGGCCTGGTAGCGGGCCTTGCGCTGCTTCTGTTCGGCGGACTCGTTGTCGCGGATGAACTCGACCTGCGAGTCGTTGGCGGCCGGAAGCATGTCCCAGTAGTGCAGGAACGCGTTCTTCGGCTGGCCGATGTCGACGAAGGCGGCCTTGAGCCCGCCCTCGAGGTTCTGGACGCGGCCCTTGAAGATCGCGCCGACCATGCGGTTCTCGCCCTTGTGCTCGATCTCGAACTTGTCGAGGACGCCGTTGGTGAGGAGCGCGACGCGCTTCTCGAGCGTCTCGGCGTTGATCACGAGCTCGCGGTAGACCGCGCGGTCCTTGGAGAAGTGCTTCACGATGCGCTGGAGCAGCGGGAGCTCCTTGCGCCGCTTGGCCGCCTCGTCGGCCAGCTGGCGCTGGTCGATCGGGGAGGTCTGTTCGCCGCCTTCCGGCAGCTCGTCGTTGATATCTTCGGGTTCGGTATTTTCGGGCATCTCGGTCAGGCGGTTAAGCCGGTTGCCGGAGAGCCTCCGTCTTCGCCGCCACCGGTCGAATGCCGATGAACGCTCTGGACTAGTCCAAGGAGCAGGAAACAGCTGAGTACGAAAGACCCTCCGTAGCTAAGGAAAGGAAGGGGGACCCCGGTGACGGGCATCAGGTCGATGTTCATGCCGACGTTGATCACGACGTGCGTGCCGAGCACGACCGCCGCGCCGATCGCCAACAAAGAACCGAACCGATCCGTCGTCCGCGCCGCCGTGCGCACGACGCGCCAGAACAGCAGGACGAAGGACCCGATCACCAGGAAACCGCCGGTGAAGCCGATCTCCTCGGCCATCCCGGAAAAAAGGAAGTCATTGTGCGCCGCCGCTTCCGGCAGGTAGCCGAAGCGAGCCTGGGTGCCGTTGCCGACGCCCTGGCCGCGGAAACCGCCACGACCGACGGCGATCACGGCCTGGTTGACGTTCCAGGTGACGCCGAGACCCTTGGGGTCGATGACGTCAGGGGCGACGAAGGACATGATGCGTTCGCGCTGGTAGTCCTTGAGCAGGAAGAACCAAGCCTCCGACTCGTGCTGGCCGCGGATCGCGCGCACGGGGTCCTTGGACTGCGGATTCGCCTTCGCATACTGTTCGATCTTGGCCGCATATTCGGTCAGGTCGACCGCCACCACGCCCACCAGCAGGACGGCGGCGGCTCCGGCCACCAGGAAGAACCTGGTGGCCAGGCCGGCGACGAACAGCAGGATGAATGAAAGCGGCAGGTAGATGAGCGCAGAACCTAGGTCCGGCTGCACAAAAATCAAGACAAACGGGACCGCGGCGACCCCGAGGGCGCGCGCCACCGTACCCCAGGTCGCCCGGAAGGAGCCGATCGGAGAACGCGCCAGCAGGGCCGCGAGGAAGACCAGCGCGCCGATCTTCGCGAACTCGGAGGGCTGGATCGAGAACGGTCCGAAATCCATCCAGCGACGGGCCCCGTTGACGCTACGGATGAAGTCGCCGAGGTTCGTCTTGGCCAGCGCGCAGAGCGAGACGGGCAAGAGCAGCAGGATGGTGCCGAGATACAGGCGACGGGCATGCCGCTGGATGAGCCGATAGTCCAAGGCCGAGACCGCCCAGTAGGCGATCCAGCCGATGACCACGAAGACGATCTGGGAACGGTAGAAGGTGGATTCGCGGGCGCTCCCGGCCGACTGGATCGCGACGATGCCGAGGGTGCTGAGGAACAGGATGATGACCACCTGGGTCCAGTCCGTCCGCCAGGCGAAGTTGGCGAAATTGTCCCACCAGACCGCGGCCGAAGACCGCTCATCGTCAAGGTGTCTGGACATGCCTTGAAGAAGCCCGCCCGAGGCTCCGAGGCAAGGCGAACCTCCCGAAAGGGCTTGCCGAAGGGGCCGGGTCGGCAAGGGTATGGCCCCGGACCTCCGGTTTTCGCGACGACCATGCCTGTGGCAGCCGACCAAAGCATCCTCGCCGCCGTGGCGTTCTCCTCCGGAGCCATCGTGGCCTATGCGGTCGCGAAGTGGCGCGAAAACACCCTTGGGGCCGTCCGTGAAGCGCGGCTCCGCTCCGAAGTGGAGCTCGCCCGCCGCGAGGCCACCGTCGAGGCGGCCGAACTGCACGCCCAAGCCGAGGCCGAACAACGGTCCGCGGCCCGGGCGATGGCCGACGCCGAAACCGCGGCCGCCGCCTCCGCCGAACTCGGACGCGAGAACACCCGGCAACGCGACCACCTGCTTCGTGAACTGCAACGCCTCGCCAAGGTCACGCCGGAAGAGGCCCGCGCCCTCCTCCTCGACCATCTCCGGGAAGAGTACGGCGAAGAGGCCCAGCACCTCCGCCGCGGCCTGCTCGATCAGGTCGAACAGGACATCGACGACGAGGCCCGCCGCACGCTGCTCTCGGCGATGCAGCGTCTGACGACGTCCACGACGCAGGACGCCACGGCCATCTCCGTCTCCCTGCCGAACGAGGACATGAAGGGACGCCTCATCGGCCGCGAAGGCCGCAACATCCGCACCTTCGAACAGATCACCGGCGCGACCCTGCTCATCGACGAAACCCCTGGCCTGGCGATGGTTTCCTGCTTCGACCCGGTCCGCCGCGAGATCGCGCGCATCGCGCTGGAACGAATCGTCAAGGACGGCCGCATCTCACCGGCGCTCATCGAAGACAGCGTCCGTCTCGCGGGCGACGAAGTCGTCAAGCACGCCCGCCGCCTCGGCCGCGACGCCGTGCGTGACCTCGGCCTGCCGCCCATGGACGCCGCCGTCGAAGAGCTCCTCGGTCGCCTGCACTTCCGCCTCTCTTCCAACCAGAACACGCTCGCGCACTCCATCGAGGTCGCCCAGCTCTGCGCGATGCTCGCCGCGGAGATCGGCATCGACCCGGTGCCCGCGAAACGCGCCGGCCTGCTGCACGACCTCGGCAAGGCCATCGAGGCCGAAGCGGGCTCGAGCCACGCGCTCGCCGGTGCCGCCCTGCTCCGCCGACTCGGCGAAGATCTTCGCGTCGCGAACGCGGTGGCGGCGCACCACCGCGAAGTCCCGGCCGAAAGCCTCTACGCTCCGCTGGTGATGATCGCCGACGCCGCCTCCGGCTCCCGCCCGGGCGCCCGCTCCTCCACCCTCGAGTCCTACGCCCAGCGTGTCCGCGGTCTGGAAGAGATCGCCCTCGCCTTCGAAGGCGTCCGGGAGGCCTATGCCTTCCAATCGGGCCGGGAACTTCGGGTCATCGTGGACCCGGGTAAGGTCGATGACTTCGGGGCGACCGAACTCGCCCGCCGCCTCCGCCTGAAGGTGGAAGAGACCCTTTCCTACCAAGGAACCGTCAAGATCGTGCTGATTCGTGAACAAAGGTTCACGGAAGAGGCCCGCTGAGGGACTTTCTTGTTGTTAAGCAAGAGGGGGTAGTTATTCACAAGGGTTCCGGGAGTCTCTCCCGGGTCATTTCGGCACCCCAAGGAGGTTCGTCCTCCGTCACCAAGGGTCCGACAAACCGCGTCGCCGCTCCACAACGGAACGGCCGCATCATCCGGTCGGCCACAACGAAGGCCGCCCCAACATAAGCAACATGAGCCAAGAAGAAACCCAGGGCCAGGAGCCAGTCTCCGCCCACCAGCCCGCCGCGGACGCAGGCGCCAATGAAGTCCGCACCCCCGCACCCCGCCTCAACGAAGCCAAGCTGGAGTCCGCCCACGCGGAACTCCCTCCGCTCTCCGTGATCGGGGCCTCGTCCGAACCCGCCGCCAAGCCCGGCACCATCACGACCCCGAAGCAGTTCGGTCGTCGTGGTACGCCCCGTGGCGCCGCTCCCTCCGCCGCCAACGGTCAGGCTGCCCGCCCGGCCATCGGCGTCGTCGAAGATCCGTCGCAGTTGACCGAGAACCTCTCGGGGGACCGCACCCAGTCCGCCGCTCCGGCCCGCGAAGACCGTCCGCGTCGTGAACCCCGCGCCGAAGGCGAACGTGGTCCTCGTCGCGAACCTCGTGAGCCGCGTCCGGAAGGTCTCGCCGAAGAAGGCCGCCAGCCCGGCATCCCGCAGGGCGACCGTCCTCGTCGCGAACCCCGCGCCGAAGGCGAACGTGGCCCGCGCCGCGAACCCCGCGAACCCCGCGAACCCCGCCCTGAAGGCGACCGTCCGCGCTCCGAAGGCGACCGCCCTCGTCGCGAAGATCGTCCTCGTCGCGAAGACCGTCCGCGCATCCAGATCGAGCCCGTCGTCATCCCGGTCCAGGCCCCCATCGGCTTCTGGGCTTCGCTGAAACGCAAGCTCGCCACCCTGTTCGGCATCCCCGACAAGGCCGTCTTCGTGCCCTCCTCCCGTCCCTACGCGCCGCGCGGCGAACCCCGCGGCGAACGTTCCGATCGCGGTCATCGCGGCGGCCGGGGTCGCGGTGAGTTCCGCGGCGGTTCCCGCGGTGGCCGTGAAGGTTCCCGTGATGGTTCCCGCGGAGGTCGCGGCGAATTCCGCGGCGACCGCGGTCCTCGCAACGGTCCTCGCGAAGGCTGAACATGACGGGGGCGCCAATCGGCGCCCCCGCTTCTTTTCCCCGACATGCTCCAGGTCGCGCGCATCCGCGGTGGTCACGAACTGAAAGGCTCGGTCCGCGCCGCGGGCTCCAAGAACGCCGCGCTGCCGCTGCTCGCCGCCTCGCTCCTCACGGGCGAGACGGTGACGCTGCGCAACGTGCCTGACCTGAGCGATGTCCGCTACATGGCCGAGATCCTCGGCCACCAAGGCGCGACGGTCACGAACCCCGCGCGCGGCGTCTGGACGATCCGCGCCGCCGAGGTCTCGCACCGCACGCCCTACGACCTCGTCCGCAAGATGCGCGCATCGGTCTGCCTGCTTGGCTCGCTCGTCGGCCGACTCCGTCAAGCGGAGATGGCCATCCCCGGCGGCTGCGTCATCGGCCCGCGCCCCATCGACCTGCACCTGAAAGGCCTCGAGGCCCTCGGCTGCGTCGTCACCGTCGAAGCCGGCCTGGTGTCGGTCGACGCTTCCCACGCCCGCGGCGCCACGGTCCCCATGGGCGGCCCGATGGGCAGCACGGTGCTCGGCACGGCGAATCTCGTGATGGCCGCCACGCTCACGCCCGGCGTCACGCGCATCGAGTGCGCGGCGCGTGAACCCGAAGTCGTCGACCTCTGCGCGATGCTCATCCAGATGGGCGCGAAGATCCGCGGTCAGGGCACCAGCGTCATCGAAGTCGAAGGCGTCGCG
>ENA-OREM01000625-OREM01000625.1-marine-metagenome-genome-assembly--contig:-NODE-625-length-22545-cov-4.471649_pt1 | contig 22545 bp, 14 predicted proteins | sample MGYA00248623_ERZ508561 | MGnify/ENA primary metagenome ERZ508561 (study PRJEB26227, sample SAMN06264494) | marine metagenome | isolation source: Columbia River Estuary | place: USA:Columbia River Estuary...
AATTTTAGGAAATAGTGGCGAAAATGTATTGAGTATGATTACAGAAAGTTTCTTGCCAACGCTGTTGGTTGCTATATTCATTGCCATCGTTTTATCAGCCATAATGTCTACCGCGGTTACTTGCGCTTGATTCACAAATACATCTCCGCCTCCGGTTACGGTCATTTTCAATGTATTCGCAATATTCAACGGTTGAACAAGTGCTCCGTTCGTAACTGCGGATGAAGGTACTTCCGTACCCAGTACGTGATACAATAAAATATCCGATAATTGTGGCAAGGCTAATAATCCAGCGACCGTAGTTCCTAATTCATCAGCTAAATCCTGAAATGCCGCATTATTTGGAGCGAATACAGTAAGGTTAGCGAGTGGATTGGTCAACGCAGGTAATAATTCTTCTTGAACTACTGCAGTAACTAAGGTAGTAAATCCATTGTCAATCGCGATATCGGCTACGGTTTCTACCGGCAACAATACGCCATTAAGAACATGAACTACGCCATTAGCAGCTGTTATATCAACAGTGGTAACTTGCGCTTGATTAATAAAAACACTACCTCCAGCAGTAGCTGTAATTTTTAAGGTATTGGTTGGACTTAATGGTTGAACAATAGCACCATTTGTTACTGCCGAAGAAGGTACAGTAGTTCCTAACACGTGATACAACAAGATATCATCTAAATTGGGTAAGGCGAGTAAACCGGGAATCGTAGTTCCAAGTGAAGTAGCCAAATTTAAAAACGCTTGGTCATCCGGTGCAAAAACTGTTAAGGTAGCATTTGGATTTTGTAAGGCACCAACCAACCCTTCTTGAATCAAGGCGGCTTCAAGGTACGTGTGATTTGGACTTGGTGCAATTACATTGTCAAACACGTTGGTTTGCGCATAGCTTTTGCTACACAAACTGGCGAGAACAAGCGAAAGAGATAAAAGTGTTTTTTTCATGGGATTTATTTTGTTTAAGTTAATTGATTAAACATTAAACAAAATAAAACGCATTTGGTTTCCTTGTGATTGAAAAAAGGATATAAAAACAATTTTGGTTGAGGATAAAAGGATAGCTCAAAGCAACTACCCCTTTACATTCGCCCTTCCGTTCTTTCTCAAAAACCACCTCTTGAAAACGCTTTCAAAAGGTTGTTACTTGATCAAGGCTTCAAACGGACAAGAAATATATTCAGAGAAGTTGATGATTGAATAAGGTGAGACCTCAAATCTCCTCAAACAATAAGGTCTTGCCTTTGTTTGAATCACAAAACCATTTGTATGAAAATTGTCATCTCCACCATCGTTTTTACCTTTATTTCTATTTTTACCTTCGCCCAAACCAATGTTTCTGGTGGCATTTACCAGAATACAACTTGGACGTTGAGTGGCAGCCCATATGTAGTGAATAGCTCCATTGTTGTTTTTCCGGGTAAAACGTTGACAATTGAGCCAGGTGTAGAAATTCAAATCAATAACCAAAACAACAGTAATATTTACATCGAGACGCGCGGCACCATCAATTGTGTCGGTACCGATGCGCAACCCATAAAAATCCATGCACTGTATGATACTTTAAGTACGGTTGCTTGGCAAGGTTTTGTTTGTACGAGTTCGCAAGGAGGCGTTTTGAATGCAGACCGCATCGAGATTTCCAATGCCTACTTTCCTTTATCTTACGAAACCATTCCCGCAACCCTTTCCTATACCAATAGCAAATTCATTCGTTGTTTTCAAGCGGTTACGGTAGGTACCAACCTCAATTTATCCGGCTGTGAATTCATCGATAATGAAGTCGGGGTTTACGGTTGGGCCAATTTCAATATCAATAATTGCCTTTTCAAAGACAACACGACCTCACTCTATATTTACGCCAGCGCTTTTGCCATGAGCAATTGCAGTTTCATTGACAACCAAATCGGCGCATCTTTTTTGGCGAATGCGGTAGATTCTATTGTCATTGCTAATTGTGAATTCCTCAATAATGGTTTGGCCCTCAATTACCCGAATAACGGAAGAGTTGAGAATTGTGAGTTTTCAGATAACGGCACAGCTGTTCAAGCGGCTTATAATTGCGAAATCCAAAACAACACTTTTTTCTATAACATTTTGGCCATTGAAGCAACAGTAGATGCCAACATCCACAACAATCAAATCAATAATAACGCGGAGGGCATCATCATTTCCAACGTGACATCCATTCAAGACAGCCCTTCGATCTACGATAACGAAATATGTGGAAATACCTACTACAACGTCAACAACAATACCAACATGAACTATTCGCTGTTCAGCAATTGCTTCTGTGACCTCGACTCCGCTCAGATTGAAGCTTATCTCATAGACGGCTACGACGACATTACCAAAGGCCTCATCAATTATCAAATCTACGACTCTAGCTGCACCGTCCTTTTAGGTAATGTAGTTAAGTTCGGTGCAGGTGTTGGGCTAGAAGAAAATGCTTTTGATTTCAGTTTTGAAAATCCTGTTCAACATGACTTACAATTGTTAGGATATCCTGAAGTCAAACAACTTGTACTTCAAAATACGAGCGGCCAAACATTTTACTTTACAAGCTCCACATATAACACTTTCGATCTTTCTCGTTTGGCACCAGGCTACTATTTCATCGTGAAGCTAGATCAGCAGGGCGTCTCGAAAGCTTTAGTCAAGTATTGATGCAATCTTAAAGCTTCACGCCAATGCTCAAGTAGAACGTTCTCGGCGTACCCGGTAAAATGCCCGGGCCCGGGTAACCACCAGCTCGTCTGGTTGCGTACATTTCGTTGGTTAGGTTGTTGATTCCTGCTCTGAACTGATACAAATCTTTCAATGCATAAGTCATATTAAAGTCAAGGAGTTGGTAGGCGCGTAGTTGCCCTGTGGTAAATGTAGCGTTGGGCTCAATTGTGTTTAGCGCGTCAGTAAATACGGCAGCCACATAATTATATTGAACTGTAGCGGCAAAACCTTTGAATTTGATGCTTAGACCAGTGCGCAAGATGTGTTCAGGGGCGTTTTCTACGCGTTTTCCTGTTTGATTTTTCGAAGGGTCATTGATGGTAGCGGGGTTGTCCCAGCGAGTGTAGCGCGCATCTACATATGCGTAATTCGTGAAAACACTAAGACCCAAAGTTGTGAATTGCGGGAAGAGTCGCATGACATCTAATTCTACAAAACTTTCAATACCCTGACTCACAGAGGCGCCAATGTTTGTTTTATAAGGCGCGTTGTTGAGGGTAATGGTTCCAATGCGGTTATTATAGAACAAGCGGAAAACGCCTATATCAAATTTCAGTAATTGCTGCTTTGTACTTCCGCGAATACCTAAATCGGCATTATATCCACTTGCATCTTTGAGCTCGGGGTCAATGACATCAGCTGTTGCAGAAGGCGTGAGCTCCGAGAAAGTTACTGGTCTGTAGCCCTGGCTGTAGTTGCCGTAGAAATTACTTTGTGCTGTAAGCGCGTATTCAGCACCTATACCGAATAGTAAAAGTTGACGACTACGCGCATCGTTTATTTTTCCTGTTGCGCTGGTGTTGATGTATCCGTCAATAGAGGATTGAATCCACTCATAACGAAGGCCTGGCGTGAGCGCAAATTTCTTGGTAATTTGAAACAGGTTTTCTACGAAAGCAGCGGCGTTCAAGGTGCCGAGCTCAAAACTTTTGGCGTAGTCGAGACCATTTTGTTGGCTTAAAATGTCTAACGAAAAGTCAGAGCCAGTGCTGCCGATACCTTTCTGATGGCGCAGGGTTTGCCCTTTGTAAATGCGCAAACCTCCCGAAAGTGCAGACTTCCCTTTCAAGAACTGATATTGGTGCAGGCCACGAAGTTCGGACCCAACATTTTGAAACGCATCTTGGTCAATTTGGCGAGGGTTAAAAGCGCCAATGTTCTCGTTGATCGTATCTGCAATGGTAATGGCTGAGGTAAACCCAATGCTATTTCTTTGAGCGAGAATACCGAAAGCACGTAAGGTAAAATGTGTTTGTTCGCTCGCTTTATATTGAAGACTTAGTGCTGCAGTATTCCAGGGTGTACTGAACCAATTGCGTGCGCGCAGTGACTGTTGAGGGTCTGATGCAAATTGGGCGTCCGTGAGCCCCCCTGCTTGTTGGCTCAAGTAATTCATATGGGTGTATTCACCGTTCAACTGCCATTTGCTATTGAATTCATAGGTAAAATTGAGAGCAACCGTTTGGGTTTTGTAAAGGCTGTTTTCTCGCCAGCTGTCGGCATTTCGGTGGTGTAAATAAGCATAGTATTTGAACTTTTTGAGTTGCCCACCAATGGCATTGTACGAGTTGAACAAGCCAAAAGAACCTATGGTTTGGCTGCTTTCCAAGCTCAAGGGTTTATTGCCCAGCTGCTTCTTTGAGACGTAATTCAAGAGACCGCCAAATTGTGGCCCATATTGCAAGGCACCTGCGCCGCGCACTACTTCGATGCGTTCTAACGCTTCTGTGGGCGGCGTAAAATAGGCTTCTGGATAACCAAAAACTTCTGAACTGATGTCGGCACCATTTTGGCGCACATTGAATTCCCAAGAACGATTAGGGCTCAGGCCACGGGTGGCAATGCTCGTTTGGATGCCAGAGCCGTCGTTTTCCCAAATGCTAAGGCCTGGAACTTTTGCAAAAATTTGTCGGGTGTTGTTGGATGATAAATCAGCAGTGCTTGCTCTGAGCGAAATGACTTCATTTTTCTTGCCAGAAAAGATATCGGTACCCGAAATAGTCGGCATTCTAAACAAATCGCCTTTCTGATTCAATCCTTCCAATAAAATCACATCTTGCGTGGTTTTGATGCGCGAGGTATCTTGCGAAAAAGATGAAAATGTGTTGATAAAAATAATAAAGATTAGGAGGTGTTGTGACTTGATCATTTGCTAAAATTTGATAGGGCAAAGTAAGCAAGGATAGGCGGTTTCTGAAATACCACAAAAAGGGTATTTAGAATGAATCTAAATAAAATTTAATATCTACAACTTTGAAATTTCTTAATTTAGTTTGATAAATTCTCTGAAAATGAAAACATTAGGTTTGCTGTACTCACTTTTGATCAGCGCTACTTTTTTTTCTCAGTACCTGACGCCACCACAAATAGAAACACCGATGTTTCGGGTGTACATGTCGCCAACGGGTTCTGACACAAATTCGGGCGATAGTCTTAATCCTGTATTTAGTTTTTCTCAGGCCTTAGATCTTTTGATTTCAGCAACGAGTACAGAAACCGGGGAAGTTTACACGGAAGTAGCTTTGCAACCAGGCACGTATACCCAAGCGTTGGTACAGCCTGTGAGTGCGTATCAGTTGGCAACCAAGAATTTAAATGTGAGTGTCCGTGGTCTATGGGGTGTAATGATAAATGGGTCAGGTTTAACGAATTTGAATCCAGGCAGTGGAATGGTTCATTTACTCGGAAGCCATATTTATGTGAATAACATTAATATCCTCAATTCTCCTGCAAACGGCATTTGCTTTGGGTATAACTCCAATAATACTGTCATCAATTCCAGCGACGTTTTGATCCAAAATGTTTACGTTACCCAAACTTTAGGGCATGGTATTTTGGCGGGAATAGGCGCTGTGGACAATACAAATCCGACGGCTCTGGTGCCAAAAGCGAGTGGTTTTTTAATAGATCATTGTTATGTTACCGAAGCGGTAAACTACAATACACCTCAACCGCAGTGGGGATCTGCCATAAAGGCTTGGAATGCGAAAAATGTCATCGTTCGGAATTGTACAGTAAAAAATAATGGTGGCGAAGGCATTGATGCAGATGACTGCGATTCCATCGAAATTAGCGACAATTTAGTAATCGATAATGTGGTAGGAATTTATTTAGACAAGGTGACCACCGCTTGGGTGTATTCCAATCACATAGAAAACGATTATAAGCAGTCGCCGGGTATTCTTTGCGCAATGGAAGCCTTTTCTAATTTAATTTCCAATTATTACATTAAAGATGTCCATATCTACAATAACATTCTGCTGAATACGCAGGGAATGAGTTTTTGGCAAGGCACTTTCGGAGCGTTGCAACATGGTTATTTTGATAACGTAGAAATTGCGCACAATTCAATAATTGGTCGTCAATCGGGAAATGGTGCCTGCATCAATTTTTCTTTTGATACCTTTTTAGGTCAGCCCGCTCCAAATATCCACTTCAATCAAATTTCTATTCATCGGAATTTAGTCGCAGCCAATTCAGATAGCCTGAACAACAACAATCTCATCATTGCCCCATGCAATATTCCTGGTTATTCTGCAAACTACAATTGTTACAGGCAAGCAGTATGGTCAGGCATGACCTCTGCCACGGATATCATTGATCCGAATATTCCTGCTTCCGTTCCAGATGCTTGGGGTACCGTTTCAGGAGGATCTTATGTCCCGTTGCATCTTGTCCCAATCAGTTCAATTACACTAGATTACAATTATTATCCTAGAGATGTCAATCAAACAGCTGTTGGAGCACTTGAATACAATACTGCGGCAATTAAGCCCAATTCAAACGCCGACATTTTAGTATACCCTAATCCGTTTAGAGACAAGCTCACCATCAAAGCACCTGTCGGTGTTTACGTCAGCAGCATTATCGATCTCTATGGTAAAGAGCTGAACGAAAAGAACCTAGAAATGCTTCAGTCAGGGTCGTATTTCATTCGATTCTCTGACGGCACTGTTTATCCTGTCGTTAAGGTGGAGTAGAAGATGAGCGTTTTCTTTAGCGCTTTAATAGACAGAGGTATTATTTATTTAGGAGCCAGTCTATGGCATTTATTTTTTTAATTCCATTATATGTTCCAGTATCGTAATCCATTGTAATCAATAATTTTTCAAAATGGTCAGGAATGGTATTGAGCGGTTTCAATTCTCTTTCTAAGGTTACTTTGTCTTGAACTGTTTGTGATACTTGAATGTATTGTGTCATTCCTTCCTTACTGCGAACCACAAAATCAATTTCTAAATTATTCACTTTACCTATCCAAACTTGATAATTGCGTCGGATGAGTTCTAAATAGATGATATTTTCAAGCAAGTGGCCTGCATCACTTGTAAGTTCCTTGCCAAGCAATGCTGTTCGAAAACCTAGATCAACTAAGTAGTATTTTTCTTGTGTTGCCAAATGTTGTTTTCCTTTGATATCATATCGGTTTACTTTATAAAATAGATAGGACTCTACTAAGGATGCAATGTATCTGGATACAGTTTTATTGTCGATTTTCTTTTTGTTTGCAGTAAGCACTTTAGAAATATTTCCCGCTGATACCCTCGATCCGACAGAATCAATTAAAAAATGTACAACCTCTTGATATGATTCTTCACCGTAAATGGTATGCCGTTTTGAAATATCGTTCTCATAAATATTTTTAAAAACAGTTTGTAAATATGCAATGGATAAATGGTGCCCTTCCACTGAGAGCCTTATTGCTTCAGGGAATCCCCCTGTACGGATGTATTCGGCAAAAGCGCGATCAGGATTACTTGTTTTTTTAGTGAATTCTAAATACTCCTGAAAAGAAAAGGGTAAGATATTGATTTCAAAAGCTCTACCTGTTAATAATGTTGCCAACTCACTAGAAAGTAGAAATGCATTTGATCCAGTAACATAAAGGTCAATTAGAGGATGAACATACAACCCTTCTAGTAGCTTTTCAAACTCTGGAACGTTTTGAACCTCGTCTACAAAAACGTAATTGGTTTGATTTTGATCAAGATTTTCAATAATGAAATCGTAAATTTCTTTCCAGTTTTTTTCAGCTAGAAAACGAAACTCTGGCTGATCCATGTTAATTGCTAAAATGGATACATTCACGTTTTGGCTACGCAATAAATCTTGAAATTGTAGCATCAACGTTGATTTTCCACAACGCCTTATTCCGGTTGCAACCTTGATGAAGTTTTTATCTTTAAGGATATTTAGTTTTTCTAAATAATGCCTTCTTATAATAGCTTCCATGTAATAAAGGTAGTAAAAATCCTAAAACTCCATTAAAAAACAAACTTTTAGGAAATTTAAATATTCAACATAAATGAACGTGTTTTACCATCGCTCCAAATGGTCAATTGCTTTTTTGTCAATCGAAGGCTGTCGTAATAGGTATCCGGAGGCCTTTCTGGGTTCAAAGGATAGTTGATCAATTGCTTTTTTCGGCTCTTTAAATTTTCAAGGATCATTTTCACCTGACCATTCAAAACCGTATCTACATACATTACGTTATTGGTAATTGAATCTGTCCATTCGATGTCTTTGTCTATATAGATGTACTCTTTTAGTTGCTTGCCAAGTGGAATAAATAGGTTGCGCGCAAACGGACCAGACCACCAAGTTGAAATACAGACGAAATCTTTATTTACCCAAATTACTTCAGGGGTCTTAAAAGGAATGTGCAGCGCATTTAAATCAAGGGTCAACGAATCATTTTTTCTTGAAATATGTATGCTAAAGTTTTTCAATTGATGATTGGTGATGTCAATGCGCAAACCATCTTTGTTATACTCATTAACGGTCCAGGAATTTGGTTCTTCCTTTTTTGCGGGTGGGTTTGTGCAAGCAGGATACATAAATATGGTTCCTTGCCCTGCCTTTCTTGAATTGGATGTCAGTATGAATTGACATTCACTTTTCGAAAGCCAATATCTTTCGTTGTTGCTGTCAGTTGAACAATAAATGAAGTCAAACGCTGGTCTGTGCATAGAAATGCCGCTTTTAATTTCCTTTTCAATGATCTTTTTGTCGGGTGTCAGAAAGTAAAAACGATCCCGATTTGTGGGCAGGTCGGTTGTTTTGTAAACCCAGTGCACATCATTTTTCTGTTGTTGAAGAAATGCTTCAATCTCTTCTTTGAAGTAGGGCACACTTTCATTTCCTCGAATGAGTATGACGCTGTCCCATTCAAAATCTGTAATAGTCGCAAGGTCAAAAGTGTCAGCTCCGTTTTGAATGGCGTTTAATTGTCCTTGGACAATTTTTTCGTAAAAGCGCCTTTCGAAATTGTCGCAACTCGCCAAAAAAGTCAATGCGGTTAAAGCCAGTATGTATATGGAAAGCTTTTTCAAGAGTTGGTTTTTCATGGCAACGATTCGTTAAAATAACCGCTGAATTGACGCTATACGAAACTAATCAGAAAAAAGTCAACTCACAATTTTCATTTCAATCCACTTTTGAAAGTAACCAGGAGTATCCTTCACCTCGTTGCGGATGGACCTTGGGGGGAGGGCTTAACAAGGAAAACCAAGTCGCTACGCAACTTACTTTTTTATTGACTTTCCCTTCATTCAAGCCTTCGGCTTGCTTCAGTTTAAGCCAATAAAAAAACCTGAGTCAAAAGACTCAGGTTTTCCTTGTAGACAGGAACATCGAATTATCGAACCTGATATGGGATGGGTTGCTAATAATCACCTCACTAAATGAACAAACCCATGTCCAATTTTCCCGTTTTGAGTTTTAAATTTATAGGTATAAACACCATCAACCAATTCTTTTCCTGAGGCATCTTTTCCATCCCAATTGTTTTGGTAATTCGCAGATGAAAAAACAACATTTCCCCAGCGATTGAGGATGATAACTTCTGTATTCTCAGGTAAATGTTGAATTTCGAAAAAATCGTTATTACCGTCATTGTTAGGTGAAATGACATTGGGAATATTGAAATCCAAATCACAATTAATTTCATTTAGAGCAGCATTATCCATCACAAAGTAGGGTTCAAAAGTATAACCATTTGCTTCATTAAATGTGAAATCTTCGGGTGGTGAGCACGGACCGCCAATCATGATTGCCAGAATGGAATTGATAGCGGTAAATTGAATGTTAAGTGTCTGCCAGGTTCCATCTGCTTGATAGGAGGCACGCCCAAGCTCAACCCAATTTCCAGATATCGTTGGACAAGTTACTGTTGAATCAGGTAATTGCGTACAATTTGTGTTACCGAATACAGTAATATCGACCGGTCCAAACCATATATTGGGTAAAGAAGTACCAAAAGATGACATCCCTATTCCGAGAAGGTTCATTTGGATATTGTAGGATGAACCTACTTCTAAAGGTTGAGTCAAACAGGTTTTTAAGTATTCAATATAAATTCCGTCTTCAATTTGTCCATCAAAACCAGGAACATCCGGACGATTTATAATGAAAAAACCTGCAACACCCTGTCCATCGGGTAACGGTGTTGGTATGTTGGGCCAAAATGCGCCAGTCAGGTTGATAAAATAATCCGATGATCCCCAGGTTCCAGGTTGCCAGTTATCGACACAATAAATTCCACCCACACCTTGACCATTGATTGCTAATTGTGAAAAATCAGTGGGCAAGCAGCTGTGTTCCTCAAATGATGGGTTTGGTATAAAGTTATTCCCAAGAATTCCTAGATTGTTCGCAGTGCACTCGCAATCTAAATTATCGTTGAGGTCAATCAATCCATCGTTATCATCGTCCAACCCATTATTGCAAATTTCTTGGGATGAGGCATGAAAGGAAAATAGAAGAATGATAAGCAGATAATTCAATTTCTTACCCAAAATCATTCTTTAATGAATTTTACAGTATATGTTTTTTCACCTTGAGTCAATTTAAGAATGTACCACCCGTTGGCTAAACTGGCGACATTAATTTCTTTACTTGAATTGGAGGTAAACATCAATTGCCCTAAAGGATTATAAATGCTCATTTCACCATCTAAATTTTCAGATAATCCTCTAATATGTAGTAAATCTTCCGTTGGGTTTGGATATACCAAAATCGACGTATTTGAAATTTCCAGAACCCCAACCGTAGAGATAAAATGGGCTGTAAAAATTACTGAATTTGTATTTAATGTATCTAGAAAAATTGCACTTGTCGTATCTGAAATCAATCCATTTGCCTCCCAATGAGAAAATTGATAACCCGGCATTGCTTCTGCTTCTATTTTTATAGGAACTCCATCGAAGTAAATCCCATTCCAGGGATATGAATTGGGAGTAATTGTGCTGATGTTGATTTTCCCGGCATTTGCAGGATAAACATCTAAATTAACGCTAACTTGCTGAGGAAGACTAAAGCTACTTTGAATATGATTACGCATATTTTCAGGTCGACAAAGTAAATCCTCTGAGAAAATTAGATGATATTGATAAAATGCATCTACTTGAGCCTGAACATTATTAGGATCTCCCCATCTCTCATATTCGTTGGCCATTTCACTAACCGTTCGGTTGAACATATCATTTTCTAATTCCAAAAGTCTTGAAGGCAGGTAAACTGTATTCATTTGATCGGCAAATCGATTGATAAAATAATTTTTGAATCGATTATTTTGTAAACTGTGCATCCATATGTTCACATGGGGATTGTTCGGGTTAGATGCCTGCAAATTGAGTAATCCACCCAGATAATTATGTGCACAATTTAATTCGTTTGAACCCAAGATTGTGCTGTAATCGTTGGGAAGTAAACCGTATTCCAAATCCATTAAACAGTAGCGCCAGCGATAGTTAGTAGCATCGGAACGATAAAGTTTTATGTTATTGTATCCAGGAACCCAATCCACATTATTCATCCAAACCTCAGCAATCCAATAGTCATTTAAATAATTCAAATCAAAATATTGATTTGCCTGACTCCAATAGCTTGTATCAAATGGATTTAATTGAATTAGGTTGTTGTAAGAATTATAGAAATTCTGAACATCACCTTCAACTGCTCTTAATTGAAATCCATACTGGGCTGTTGAACCAAGAATTTCGATCGTATTTTCACTTGCTCCATCATAAATTTCAAACATTTCTGTATTGAATTTCTCTCGTAAATCATAAAGCCCCCAGTAATTGCCATTCACATAAACCGTTGCTGGTCGAGATGCCGAGTAGTAATTATATGTGCCTTCTCCCATCATTCTTCCTTGAACACCATCCTTGTGAGGTAAAATTAAGTTGAGGTTACTTCCATTTCTCAGATAAAAATCACTATAAACTGTTCGATTTGTTCGATCTGGAATGATATTACCAGTAACAGGACCTTGTCCCAAAACACCATCATTAAATTTAATTCGAAACGGCCTTTGAGGTTTACTTCTTGATCCCCAACCACCATCCATAATGATTCCTGCCCTTCGAGAAAAAAGAAGATTGTGATTAAGCGTAGAGTCAAAATAATCAATGGATGCATTCTTCAACAAATCGAGTGAAGGATTATCAAACATTCCTGTGGGTCCGAATAAGTTTTGTGGGTCACTGATAACTGAAATGATTGGTGTAGTATGGTGAACATTGAATAAATAGCTAGCTGAAGTTATTGTACTAGGAATCAATCCATTCACATAAGATCTTGCTCGGAGAATTTTTGATTGAAAAATATAAATCGGAGTTCCGTTCCATAGAGTTGAATTTTCATTTGGATCACTTCCGTCAAGCGTGTAATAAATTGTGGCTGTGGTGTTATTTAGGTCAGTAATTGATACTGAAATTGGACTTGTGTAAATCCCACTATTTATTGAAAAAACAGGAGCAGCAGCATAGCCATCTGAAGGAATGGAGTTGTTGTTACTGACACCAGGTGTTGGAGAACTAAATCGTTTAAGTGTTCCTGAGGCATCTAAAAAATGTCCAATACTTATGTCGTATCCTGGGCCACAATTAACATTTAAAGCACTAACCACTGTTCCGGATGGATTATACAATTTAATTGTTTCACCTGTAGAACCAATTTTAAAATTGGTATGATTGAAATTTCCTGTTGCCGGAACAAAATTTGGTGATAGTGCATTAATTCCAGTATTTGCTAGACTTAACTCAAACAACTGGAAATTTGTTGGACAAGTTGCGATTACATCAAACGCAAGCGAATCTATGTTTCCAGCTGAAAGGCCAGCTGATATCAATTCACTTGCCGTGTAAAGGTATTGTTGGCGAGCACCTTCGTACCAGTTACTGTAAGCCGAAGGATAGTCATAATAACCATTCTGAATGATTCCAGTTCCAATAATAGAAGAGTTAAAGCGAATATTGGGGCGCTGCTGGGCATTGCTTCCACCGCTGAATCCGCATGCGGAACCTGGGTAATTCAATGCAATTGTAGCCGAATTATAGATTGTGGAACTTTGGGAATGAATGGAATTGCATTGGTAAAACGGGTTGTAGGTGCAAAGATTCAAAACAATATTTGATACGCCGTCCCAATAGAACGGAGTCGTAAAATGATGAGTGTTCCAACCTGTCTGTGGTGTAAATGTGCTATCTGTTAAAACATTTGTAAATGGAGACGATGCGAATCTGTCTTTTCCGCTACAAAAAACTATTATGTACTCACTCGGTTGAATAATTTGATGCGGAAATGACCATTCACCTGGAATTGAATTATCACTTAAACTGTAATTGAATAAATCAATCGGGGATGAACCTGCATTAAAAATTTCTATCCAGTCTTCATAGTCTCCTTCCTCGTCCAAAAGAGTAAGGTAATTTTTATTACTCCCTTCGTTGATAATTATTTGACCGAAACAAAGATTATAACCAAGTATAAAGATGATGATTAGGCGTAATTTAAATCTGAACATTTGAAATTATTCTAATACAATTTTAAACATTTCATCCGAAAAATCCCTAAATCCGAAAAAATAAAAACCTTTTGTTACCAGGAAAAGTTCAGACCAATTCGATATTTTCTCCGCTCTCCCACTTCACACTCGCTCTAAAGAAAAGCGCAAATAAAAGTGTGAGAATGAGAGTGAGAGTGAGAGTGAGGGGAAAAAGAAAAAGCGCTATAACTTTCGTAATTGCGCTTTTCTTTTTAGTAGCAGATACACGAATATCCTGCATTTCATTTCGGATGGACGTAAAGGGGGGTTAACAATGAAAAGCTCAGACCACTTCGTGATCTTCCTTTTTACATTCCCATTCGCTTTTGAAAGTAACCAGGACTATCCTACACTTCGTTTCGGATGGACCTTTGGGGAGGGCTTTACTAAGAAAAGCTCAGACCGCTACGCGATCTTCCTTTTTTCATTTCCATTTGTTTATGAAAGTGAACAGGACTATCCTTCACTTCGTTTCGGATGGACCTTGGGGGAGGGCTTTACTAAGAAAAGCTCAGACCGCTACGCGATCTTCCTTTTTTCATTTCCATTCGTTTATGAAAGTAAACTTTCAACACTTCTGAAAACGAAAAAAGCCAGTCGAATTCGACTGGCTTTTCTTAGTAGCGGGAAGAGATCAAATTTATAACTTCCTGGAAGGATATGAGTTGGTGGTTGAATTGTGGAAAAAAGGCTGAAGAAGGTGTGTGAATTTCAAAATAAGTGTTTGTAAATAAATGGCGATTAAATGTTATTTTTAGGAGCAAGTAATTTTAAAATGCATCGGTAATGGCGAAAAGAATAGAACGAAATAAAGTTTCGCAGATCACTCCATTATTGTATGGCTAAGCGAAGGTTTGTTTCGTGTATATGCAAGTTAAGGGCAAGCTTGAACCGAAATTGACTAATGGTTAAACCGCCAACAATTCAATGATTTAATTAACATCCAAAAATCATTACAGTATTAAAATAAATTTATGACTAAAAATAGTTTTCTTATTATCGTTTTCCTTTTTTCAACAATAAATATTGTTGCTCAAAACAAGTCTATTGATCTAAAATCAGTTTGGGAAAACACTAAAAATTCAGATTCTATAAGGTTCAAGGCGTTAGCTGACTATTATATTTTAAATAATCAGGCGCAACCAGACGTTGCTCTCAACGTATTAGCGTACTACTACCAACTTGCAAAAGAAAAAAATAATACCAAAGAACTCTACAATGTTGCTAATGACAGAGGTGGTATTTATAGACATAAAGGCGAATTAGATAAATCTATGCACTACTATAAAGTAGCAGAAGAATTAGCATTAAAACTAAATAATCCTACCTTAAAAGCAGCTATTTCAGGTAATATAGGTAATGTTTATGCAAACAAAAAAGACTATAAACAAGCGCTTCAATATTTTTATAAGTCATTTAAAATCTATAAAAATTTAAAAGAGAAAAAAGGAGAATCGAATATGTTAACTAACATAGGAAGCGTATACCTTTATATACAGAATTACGATTTAGCATTAGAATATTATCAAAAGGCACTTTCAATCATTAAAAGTATCGATGTTCCTCAAAGAAAAAAAGCAGTAATCTACATAAATATTGGCTGGACAAACTATGAACTAAAAAAGTACAAGGAATCTAAAATATATTATGAAAAAGCATTAAAAATAATAGAGGTTACTAGTGATAAGTTTTTTTTAGTTTCATGTTATGCGCCCTTGGCAAAAATTCACTTGGCGTTAAATGAGATAGAAGAAGCCAGTAATTATGCTGAAAAAATGAACACAATGAGCAACGAACTTAAAGTGTCAAGTTTCATAACTGAGGGTCAAATTATTTCTGCGGAATTAGAATTAAAAAAAGGGAATATTGAAGCTGCTCTAAAAATGGGGGAATCTATATTGGCTGGGTTAGATGAAAATTCTGACAATGAATTAAAATTAAATCTATATGATTTATTATATAAGATTTATCAGGCTGATAACAATCCGAAAAAATCTTTAGAAATGTATCAGCAATACAGTATTTATAAAGATAGAGTTCAATTAGAAAGAAATAAACTTACACTCATTAGAGAAGTTGTAAAAATTGAATTTGATGATATACTTCTAGAAAATGAACAAAAACTACAAAAAGAGAAAGCAGAGGCAGAATTAAAATACCAACAAAAAACATACGGTATTATTCTTGGATCAATTATTTTAATAATGGGCATCCTATTTTACTTCTATAGAAACATCAAAAAGAATAGAAAAAAAAGAGACGAATTGCTTCAAGAAATTGAAAAACTAAAAAGTAATGAGGATAACAATCTTGTTGTAAACTCAAATGAATTTCAATTAGTAAGAGAAAAAATTGAAAAATCCATTGACAAAACATTAAACGAAACTGACTGGAACGTACTTAACATTTTACTCAAGGAACCCGATATTACAAACAAGGAAATTGCAGAAAAAGCATTCATGAGCGTGGATGGAATTGGTTCATCATTACGCAGAATGTATGTGTATTTTGATATTAAAGAATCCAAATACAAAAAAATATCTCTAATAATGACAGCAATTAAGGCTTCAAATTAAACTCTTTTACTGTTTTTTTGAAAATATGGTAACTAAAAACTCATTTTCACTACTATGCGTGAAATGTTTTAAATTATGAATTGTGATATTTGATCAAAATAGTATAAACTATAAACAACAACTATGAAAAAACTAATTACATTTATTGGAGCATTGCTTATTTCAAGCGCAGCTTTTACTCAAACAGACTCAATTGAAGGTAAATGGTTGCAGACCGGATTTTCAAATACGCTTAAAATATATGAAAATGGCCTTATATATACGTATTATTGTTCAACGGGCAATTGTGATTCTTTGTATAATACTTTTGAAGCTGCCGATGGTAACCATATTCCCGGAGTAGAAGGATATACGCTGCAGAATGGTATTCTAACAATTGACCTTGATATAAATGATAATGACCCAGGTTTTGTTTTAGGTTCTGTTACATTTTCTTGTGAAGGAAACATTTATGAACTAGTTACATCCGTAGCTGAAGCTACTTTTGTTCGATTAAACACAAACGTAAATGATTGTCTTTCGGCTTCGATAAATGAAAATGACCAAAACAATTTAACGCAAATCTATCCTAATCCAGCAGTTTCTGAGTTAAACATCTTAGGTGAAGGTGCTTTTAGCTATCAAATTTCAGATATGTCAGGTAAAATTTTACTTCAAGGAGAAGTTAACGAATCTGATAAAATAAGAATAGCTGATCTTAATGCAGGTGTTTACACCATCACATGCATAACTGAAAATAAAATACAAACACTGCGATTTATAAAACAATAAATAGTAGTTTAAAACTAGTATAAGAGCGACTTCGGTCGCTTTTTTTTGTAAAAAAATTTAAGCGCCTTTTTTCTTTGTTTAGCTATACCCTTCCTAAAAACTCATTTTCACTACTAAGCGTGAGATGTTTTGAACTATAACTACTGAGATTTACACTCGCAAAACAACACAATAGAGAATCGTAAAATAGTGTTGCAATAATACGCCAGCCCTTAACAGCCCCTACCCAAAAGGCGGGGTTTCGTTTTCCAAAGACAGTTTATCGTATATTTGAAATGTAGTTCTCCGAATAAAGTTCGGTGGTAAAATCGCCACCTTCGCCAAGCCCGAAACCGTTATCGGCAACCCTAACAGACCACACTAACAACAAGATGACAAGCAAATATTTTGATAAATTATTAGCGGAAATTTCAAAAACGGGCAAACCTAATCTTGAAGACAGCGAATATATTAGTCAGTTTTTTATACCAATAAATTCGGCAAGAAATTCAATTTTAGAAGAACAAGATAAAATTCCTGAATACTTGTATTTCATAAATTCTGGTTTTATGCGACTGTTTTACTATGACCAAAACGGAGAAGAACAAACAACTTTTTTATGTTCGCAAAATGGTTTCATTGCATCATTCTCATCATTGATAAATCAGACCAAAGCGACAGAAAATGTAGAGTGTATTACGGATTGTGAATTATTGAAAATATCTTATGTTGATGCAAAACAACTTGTAGATAAAAGCGCAATTTTCAAAAACTTTTTTTTAGTAATGTTCGAAAAGTCTATATCATCAGCAACATTAAGAGCTAATGACCTAGCATCATTAAATGCAGACCAACGCTACCAAAAAATGATAGACCAACAAGCACATTTTATTCAAAATATTCCACTTCAATACATTGCTTCATATTTAGGAATAAAACCACAAAGTTTGAGTAGAATTAGAAAACAGGCAATTAAGTAACATTTGTGAAGTAGAATAAAATTTTGTTTTTTGACATTTGCATTTCATTTAACAACATTAATAAAATGGAAAGATTGCAAGAAATCTTAAAACAACTCCCCACGGCATTTGGACAGTCCTTAATGAATTACGGGATTATCGTAATTATTTATTTAGTGGTGTGGAAACTATTAAAAAAACGACTTAAAAATTGGAGAATACAATTGAAAGAACGTGTTGATGCCAAACAAATCAAGTCAGAATTGTTAAACAGCCTTTTCACACTTATGGTAAGTACTGTATTTGTACTTGCAATTTATTTATTAAAATCACTTGGTTACACGAAAATCTATACGGACATAAATGAGTACCCTAAATTCTTTGCTTATAGTGGTTTTTTCATTTTTTTACTTTTTGACGACACTTGGTTTTACTGGGTACACCGCCTTTTGCATCACCCACGAATTTTCAAGTACATTCATAAGGTACACCACAAAAGTATTGACGTTAATCCATTTACATCACTATCCTTTCATTGGGCAGAAGCTTTATTACTCACATTTTGGATTGTACCAGTCAGTATGATTTTTCCAATGTACGTTCCTGCACTTGGACTATTACAGATTTGGGGGTTTTTAGACAATATAAAATCACATCTTGGGTACGAATTTTTTCCAAGTTGGTGGAATAAAAGTTTCGGAAAACTAATGACATCAAGCACACACCATAATATGCACCACAGTAAATTTAATGGAAATTATGGCGTTCATTTTCGTATTTGGGACAGACTTTTAGGAACAGAATTTAATGACTACGAAAAGACATTTGACGAAATACAAGACCGAAAAAAGGGCAGCCGATAACACGGGTTTTACAAAAGCGGGGGGTTCGTGCTTCTATGAAAGTGAAGTGCTAAATTCAAGCTTTGTGCATCTAATGAAGTTTAGTGCTGAAAACCCCGCCTTCGCAAAGCGGCAAAACGTTATGTGTAACCTTATGACGACAACTCAATAGACATCTATAAAATGAAAAAAGCAGTAATAGTAGCATTTGACATGTTCACAGACATTGATGTTTTTTTAGCTTGGGACTTACTTAACAGAGTTAAATTTCGTGACAAAGAATTTCAAGTAAAAATCGTTGGAACTGAAACAGCTCATAAATCTGTGTGCGGACTTGACCTAAAAACTCACGGACTAATTGAAGAATGTAATGATGCCGACCTTGTATTTTTCGGTAGCGGACCAGGGACAAGAAATGTTATCAAGGACGAACTTTACTTAAAACGTTTTGACCTAGACCCAAACAGACAAATTATTTGTTCAATGTGTTCGGGTGCTTTAATCATTGCAGCCCTTGGACACCTGACAGGACTTTCAGCGACAACTTACCCGACTGCATTTGAAGCCTTGAAAAGTTATGGCGTTGACGTTCTTGAAGACAAACACCTTGTAACCCACGGAAACATTGGGACAGCAGCAGGTTGTTTGGCAGCAGTTGACTTAGTTGGTTGGGCAATTGAAAAACTTTACGACAACAAAGTTAGGGAGGACATTATTGCATCTGTTTTGCCAATCGGACAAGGACAAGTATGTATTTACTAGCAGACAGAAGAAAGGCTACACATAACAGCACATTGGCAATAGGCGGGGTTTCGTCTCCGCTTGACAGTTTTGGGGTTAAAGAAAGTTCAGTTCTCCGAACAAACTTTTGTGCTGAAAAGCGCGCCCATCGCCAATCTGCAAACCGTTAGCTGCAACCTTAAAAGACTACAGACAATGAAACAAATAATGATAAAAAGAGAAATTTTTCGCCCGACAAGAAATCTATTAATAATGTTGGTACTTCTTGTTTCAGTAAATAACATCCAAGCACAGGCAGTTTGGGACAACACATCATTTGTTCATCGCAATGGACAAGAAATACATAATGGTCAAAACAATGTGATCAATCTAGACGGTGTAAACATTGGCTCATGGTTGATGTGGGAAGGATTGATGTGGGGCGGTGGTTTAATTTCCGAAAAAGATATTACCAATAAAATGACATCAGTTATTGGTCCAGTTGCATTTGAAAATTTCAGAGACTCTGTTTACAAAAACTACATTACACGAGCAGATATTAAAAGGATTTCAGACGAATGTTATAATGTTGTTCGCATTCCGTTTAATCATAATTTGTTAGAGGACGATGCTAATCCATATGTATACAAACCTGAAGGATGGGCGATTCTTGACAGTGTTTTAAAATGGTGCGAAGATTATAATGTTTATGTTGTTTTGGATATGCATGCAGCTCCAGGAGGTCAAGCAAATTGGTTTATAGCAGATCCGGATTCTATAGATTTATGGAACTCACCCGTTAATAAAAACAGAACGATTCAACTTTGGAAGGCAATTGCAGACAGATATAGTAATCGTGGAATAATTGCCGCTTACGATTTATTAAACGAACCAAATATTTGGTGGTGGCCTGATTTAGTTAATCTATATAATAATATCATAACAGAAATTCGAACAGTTGACAGCAATCATATGATAATGCTTGAAGGAAATAATTACGCTCAGGACTTCTCTATGTTTACCTCTTTACCTGATTCAAATATTTGTTTCCAATTTCATTATTACACCTTCTTTTTCAGTGCACCCAATATACCAGCATGGACAGCACTTTCCAACACTTTAAATGTTCCAATTTGGTGTGGCGAATGGGGTGAAGATACGTTAGGTGGAATGCAGAATAAATTAACTAACATTATAAGGAATCCTGCCAACAAAATTAGTGGACAAGCATTCTGGACATGGAAAACTGTAACTGTAAGCGGGGAGAATCCACATTGTCTAAATGTAAATAATCATCCTGATTGGAGCAATACCATGTTGTGGGCAACTTACAATTCACCAACCGTAACTGCTTTAGAAATGCAAAATGGAATTGATAATTTTATCATCAATATGAAATTGCAAAACTGTTTAGTAGATACAGGAGTTTTTAATATGTTAAACTTGTGTTCAGTGACAGGCATTCAGAACATCGAAGCACTAAAACATTTAAATGTTTATCCAAATCCATTTACTTCATCTATCAACATAGAGGGTATAGTGGAAAACGAATATTATGAACTATTAAATTCAACGGGACAAATTATTTGGACAGGCAAACAAATCAATAACCAAGATTTTTCTTCACTGACAAACGGTCTGTATTTCTTGAGAATATATAATGGTAATTCGACACAGACGACAAAACTTATTAAGGATTAAAACCAATGACCGAAAGAAAGGCAGCAGCTAACAGCAACCCTAGACAATAAAAGAAGTATATGAATAAAATAATAGTGCTTACATTTTTTCTATGTTTAACCATATCGGCTTTTTCTCAGCCGAATGAGATAACGTATTTTCATAGAAGCAATGGTAATATTATAGATCCTAATGGAAATCGTTTCATCATTAAAGCTACAAATGTCAGTTGTTGGCTTTACCAAGAGAATTACATTTTGGGGGGCGCTCAAAATGCACATAAAATTACAGCGGAAAACTTGAATGAAATTCTCGGAACGAATGCTTACGGTAATTTTTCGAAACAGATGATGGAGCATTTCATAACTGAAGAAGATATTCGTCTAATGAAGAAAATGGGGTTTAATTCTGTAAGAGTGGGTTTTTCTGCGGAGTCATTTGACAACGACTCTATAAAGAATGTGCTATTTTCTACTTTAGATAATCTGTTACCCACTTTTAAAGAAAACAATGTAGCCATTATACTTTCAATGATTCATGCCGCTAAACCTCAAAATACTTTATGGGTTTCAAACTATACGAAAGGAGCAACAGTTTTGTGGGACTCGGAAGAAGCAAAGCTAAAGACAGCCTCTATATGGTCAGAAATAGCTCAACACTACAAAGATGAACAGATTATTTTAGGGTACGATCTAATCAATGAGCCAAACATCACTCGGAAACGAGAAAAGGAATTAATCGATTTATATCAAAAAATAACTACCTCAATAAGGAAATACGACACGAATCATATGATTATTTATGAAGGGAATAGCTATGCGACAAAACTGGATGTTCTTTCAAAATATGATAGCCTTTTGGATTCTAATGCTTGTTACCAATTTCATTTTTACAGTTGGTTTGGGAATAAAATTGAGAAGCAACTACCAAAACACTTAGGAAGAGCAGAAACAACACAACGTCCAATATTCTGCGGAGAATTTGGAATCAACCGTTTATCGGAAATTAAGCAACAAGTTGATTTAATGAACAACGCAAGAGAAATGGATGGTTGGGCAATGTACACCTGGAAATCTATTGAACTTTCAACTACAAAAGAAGAAAAGAAAAGACCGCCCTATTATGGAAGATGGATTTTTATTCCATTTGAGGATTTACACATGTCGATTGTACAATTTCACATGGACAATGAAATGCGGGATGTAATGGACTGGTTAACGAACGTGAAAGGCTCTAAAAAGCCAAGTGCCGAAACGACAGTAAATGTCATAGAGAAAATTCTTAATGCTGTAGAAGTGAAAAATTGTAAAATAGACAAGATACAAATAGAAGCACTCGGACTTAAATTTAATTAAAGACTATGGACGATAGGAAGGCAGCAGCTAACAGCACATTGGCAATAGGCGGGGTTTCGTCTCCGCTTGACAGTTTTGTGGTAGCCGAAAGTTCAGTTCTCCGAA
>ENA-OREM01000628-OREM01000628.1-marine-metagenome-genome-assembly--contig:-NODE-628-length-22475-cov-4.286499_pt1 | contig 22475 bp, 24 predicted proteins | sample MGYA00248623_ERZ508561 | MGnify/ENA primary metagenome ERZ508561 (study PRJEB26227, sample SAMN06264494) | marine metagenome | isolation source: Columbia River Estuary | place: USA:Columbia River Estuary...
TTCATCAATAAATTTATTTTTGAGAGACCAATTAATAATATCAAAACACAAATAATTTAATTACACCCAACGGGTTAAAAATAATACTTATAAGATTTTCGTAAGTCGATTGTTTTTCAACTGATATTTTTCACCACTTTCTTTGCAAATAGCAAATCCGTCTTCATTAAATTTCAATGTATGACCAAATTCGCTGACCCAACCAATTTGTTTTGATGGATTTCCAACAACCAAAGCGTAAGGCAACACTTCTTTTGTCACGACTGCACCTGCTCCAATAAATGCAAATTCGCCAATGTTATTTCCGCAAACGATGGTTGCATTTGCGCCGATGGTTGTGCCTTTTTTTACCATCGTTTTTTGATATTCATTTTTCCTATTGATAGCACTTCTTGGATTCATAACATTCGTAAAAACCATGGAAGGCCCCAAAAAAACATCGTCTTCACAAATTACACCTGTGTAAATAGAAACGTTATTTTGCACTTTTACATTATTTCCCAAAATCACTTCAGGAGAAACTACTACATTTTGACCAATATTGCAATTTTCACCAATTATCGAATGTGCCATAATATGGCTAAAATGCCAAATTTTTGTACCTTTTCCAATGATACAGTCTGTATCAATCACAGCTGTTTCGTGAGCAAAATAATCCATATTAATAGTTTGAATTTTTTGAAGATATTGCGTTTATACAAATTTCTTTGGATGTTGAAGTACCAATTCTGTCAACGCCGATTTTAATCATTTTCACAGCAGTTTCATAATCTCTAACACCCCCTGCTGCTTTTATTTGCAGAGGTTTTGAATTTTCAACAATCAGCTTCATGGTTTCAAAAGTAGCACCATTTGGCAAATTATGTTCAGTTTTATAAAATCCTGTAGATGATTTTACAAAAACTTTTTGTGCGGCTTCTGTTCCAAAATTTTCTAATACTACTTCTTTTATTAATCTTGAAATTTCAATGATTTCTTGTGAAGATAATGCTGCAACTTCAATAATCCATTTCACAACTTTGCTGTTCTCTAGGCACAATTTTGTTCCTTCAAAAACTTCATTTTTAATAAGATTTTGATTCCCTTTTTTAAATTCTTCGAAATTAATCACAAAATCCAATTCATCAGCACCTAGTTCTATAGCATTTTTAGCCTCAGCTAATTTTGATTCTATAGAATAGGTTCCTTCATGAAAACCAATTACAGTTCCGATCAGCGAATTTGCATTGTGCTGTTTTAGAAAATCTTTAGCAAATGGAATATAATTTGCACGGATCATGACCAATTTATACCCAAACTCTTTTGCTTCTGACAATAAAGTTTCTAGATTAAACAGGTTTTCCTCTTCAGAAATTCCTGCTTGAAATAGTGTTTTTAAATAAGTTGCATCAAGGTATTGATTGATTTTCATAATACCAAAAGTACGTAATTTTAAAAAAAACTTACGATTTATATTTCTCCGCTACTTTTTCCAATTCATCATACCAATTTTGGCCAAATTTTCGAACCAACGCTTGCTTAACGAATTTATAAACAGGCACTTGCAATTCTTTTCCCAAAGTGCATGCATCATCGCAGATTTCCCATTTATGATAATTTACAGCTGAAAATTCGCTATAATCTTTCACTCTTATTGGGTATAAATGACAAGAAACTGGCTTTTTCCAAGTTACATCTCCTTGGTTGTAAGCCTCTTCTATAGCACAAAGAGCGGTTTTATTTTTATCAAAAATCACATAAGCACAGTCTTTTCCATCAATCAAAGGCGTTTCAAATTCTCCACATTCATTGGTTACAAATGCGCCTTGTTTTTCAATAGCTTCAATCCCTTTTTTTCTTAAATAGGGTTTTATTTTAGGGTAAATTTCTTCTAAAATAGTTGTTTCTTCTTTTTCTAAAGGCGCGCCAGCTTCGCCATCAATACAACAAGCACCTTTGCAAGCAGAGAGATTGCACACAAAGTCTTTTTCAAGAATTTCCTCAGAAACGATTGTTTTTCCTAATTGAAACATACTGCAAAAATAGGAGTATTTTTTTCAATTTTTTTACAGTTTGCTAAACTTAGTTGTCTAATTTTGTGGAAAAATTTAAACTATTTATCATGAACTTCAACTTTAAAGAAATTTTCACAGCATTTATGGTTTTGTTTGCGGTAATTGATATTGTTGGAAACATCCCTATTGTAATTGATTTAAGGAAAAAAGTAGGCCATATTCAATCAGAAAAAGCATCTATAATTGCTGCTTTTATAATGATTTTCTTTCTCTTTTTAGGACAAAGTTTATTGAAATTGATAGGAATTGATGTCAATTCTTTTGCTGTTGCAGGGTCATTTATTTTGTTTTTTATTGCCCTTGAAATGATTTTAGGAATCACTTTGTATAAAGATGATGGAAGTTCTCAAAACTTAACAGCGACTGTTTTTCCATTGGCTTTTCCATTAATTGCAGGTCCTGGAAGTTTAACTACTTTGCTTTCGTTAAGAGCTGAATTTGAGATGGAGAATATTATTGTTGCTGTTTTTTTAAATGTCATTGTCATTTATATTGTATTAAAAACTTCCTCAAAAATTGAGCGTTTAATTGGCCCATCTGGCATTCAAATTATTAGAAAAATATTTGGTGTTGTGCTACTGGCAATTGCTGTAAAACTTTTTGCTCACAATATAAAAGCTCTTTTTATATAAATGATTTTTGATGCATTTATTATTGGTGGTGGTGTTTCTGGAATGCAATGTGCCTTACTTTTAGGTTCAGCAACTAATAAATCTTTTGCACTGAATAAGAATATTGGGATTGTAATGCATCAAAGAGCGTCTCATTTAGACAGTGCCCTTTTTAATAATGTTTTGGGACTACAAACAAATACACTAGGAAAAGACCTCTTAATTCAAGGCAAAGAACAATTGAAAAATTTATATCCACAGGTGGTTCAAATTGACAATGAAAAAGTAATTTCGATTGAACAAATTGGAGCAACATATTGCATTAAAACCAGCAAAAACCAATATCAATCATTCATTGTAGTGATTGCTTTAAACTATGCAAAACCATTTACAATTGATGGCTTGGAAGAGTTTATAATTCCACATGAAAAATCAGCTATTGAAAAAGACAGAATCCAACTAAAAAACGAAAATCATGTAATCAAAAAAGGCTTGTATTGTTGTGGAACAATTGCAGGTTTTCGGAGCCAATTTGCCATTGCTGCAGGAAGTGGAGCCTCTGTTGCTACTGATATTTTGACTCTTTGGAATGATGGAAATCATGTCAAAATTCATTATAAAATATGACGAAAGTCATATTTTAAACGATTAAATCAATCTAATTTTATACTAGTTATTACAAGCGTTATTTTATTGAAAAATAATGAGTTGTAATCAATAAACATCAATCGTAAAATTGCTGAATTTTACAACTCTTAAATAAAATTAGTCATGATTGATATTAAAAAAAACCCAAAAGCTGTTATTGAAAACTATAGCAAAATTTTCTTTCAGATTGGATTGGTATTGACTTTGGTAATTATCAATTTTATGATGGAATATAAGACTTATGACGTGGACAATTCCAATGGATTAGGTGTTGTTAACATGACGGAAGAGATAAAAGAAGACATACCAATTATCATACAACAAGTATTGCCTCCACTACCTCCAACTGCTCCTGTAATTATGGAACAAATTAAAGTGGTTGAAGACGATATAAAGATTGAAGAATCCATTATTGAATCAACCGAAACTGACGAAAAAACAGCTGTTTTTAAATCAAATACAGAAATCGTTGAAGTACGAGAAAAAGAGGAAATTGTTGAAGATATTCCTTTTGTATTGATTGAAGATGTTCCAGTTTTTCCTGGATGTAAAGGAAATAATGCTGAACTAAAAAAATGTTTTTCTAATAAAATAGCCGCTTTTTTTGGAAAAAACTTTGATCCTGCATTAACTCAAGAACTGGGTTTGTCTCCTGGAAAAAAGAAAATATATGTAGTTTTCAAAATCAACAATAAAGGAAAAATTGGAACCGTTAATGCAAGAGCACCTCATCCATTATTAGAAAAAGAAGTTACTAGAATTATTTCTTCTTTGCCCGAAATGAAACCTGGAAGACAAAGAGGAATGCCTGTAACGGTAACGTATAGTTTGCCAATTACAATCATGGTTGAGGAATGATCAAAAAAAAATCCAGCTTAATGCTGGATTTTTTAATTGTTCATATTTTTATTCCACGGTGACTGATTTTGCTAAATTTCTTGGCTGATCAACATTTTTTCCAAGCATTACTGCAATATAATAAGACAATAATTGGAGAGGAATTGTGGTTAATAATGGCGTTAATGCTTCTTCAGTCTCTGGAATTTCAATTACGTGATCTGCTATTTCTTTTACAGTTACATCTCCTTCTGTCACAATAGCAATAATTTTACCAGCTCTAGACTTGATTTCTTGAATATTGCTAACTACTTTATCATAATGACCTTTGTTAGTTGCAATCACAAAAATGGGCATATTTTCATCAATTAAAGCAATTGGTCCATGTTTCATTTCTGCCGCTGGATATCCTTCTGCGTGAATATAAGAAATCTCTTTCAGTTTCAAAGCACCTTCTAAAGCTACAGGGAAATTGAAACCTCTGCCCAAGTATAAACAGTTTTTAGCATCCTTATAAATGGCTGCAATTTCTTTCACTTTATGATCAATATTCAATAAAGTTTGAATTTGATTAGGAATCAATTGCATTTTTTGGATGTAGTTTTTGAATTTTTCTTGTGAAAGCGAATTATTAGCTTGACCTAATTTTAATGCAATCAAGGTTAAAACCGTAATTTGAGTTGTAAAAGCTTTTGTTGATGCCACCCCAATTTCGGGTCCAGCATGCGTGTAAGCACCTGCATGAGTTTCTCTTGCGATTGAAGATCCAACTACGTTACAAACGCCATATACAAAGGCTCCTTTTGATTTTGCCAATTTTATAGCAGCTAAAGTATCCGCAGTTTCTCCTGATTGAGAAATAGCAATGACGATATCTTTATCTGTAATAATTGGATTTCTGTATCTAAATTCTGATGCGTATTCTACTTCAACAGGAATTCTTGCTAAATCTTCAAAAAGATATTCACCCACTAAACCTGCGTGCCAAGAAGTACCACAACCAACAATGATGATTCTATTTGCATTTAAAAATTTATCTAAATTATCTTGCACACTAGACATATTGATAATATTTTCATCTGCCAGCATTCTACCTCTAAAAGTATCAGTAATTGCTTTTGGTTGCTCGTGAATTTCTTTTAGCATGAAGTGGTCATAACCTCCTTTTTCAATTTGGTCTAAACTCAATTTCAACTCTTGAATTATTGGATCTATCCTTGAGTCATCAAAAATTTTATGAACCTTTGCTTTCCTGCCTAATCTAATAATTGCCATTTCTTCATCTTCTAAATAAATGGCATTTTTTGTGTACTCTAAAAAAGGAGAAGCATCAGAAGCAACAAAAAACTCCCTGTTTTCTTCACCAACACCGATGGCAATAGGACTTCCAAGTCTGGCTACAATTAACTCATTTGGCTTTTTTTTATCAAAAACAGCAATCGCATAAGCACCAACAACATTTGTTAAGGCAAGTTGAACAGCTTTACCTAACTTACAATTTTCATTTCTTTTAACCTCTTCAATTAAATTTACTAAAACTTCAGTATCTGTATCACTTTTAAAAGTATAACCTCTTCTGATAAGTTCTTTTTTGAGTGTGTCATAATTTTCTATGATTCCATTGTGAACTAATACTAAATTGCCAGATTGTGATAGATGTGGATGAGAGTTTACATCATTTGGGATTCCATGAGTTGCCCAACGGGTGTGACCCATTCCAATTTTACCTACTTTTCTTTTTGGATCTTTATCGATAATTGTCTCTAAATCAGAAACTTTTCCCTTTGTTTTAGAAAGTTGCATTTTCTCTCCATCATAGATCATCACTCCAGCACTATCATAACCTCTGTATTCTAATCTTTTCAGACCATTGATAACTATTGGATAGGCATCTCTGTAGCCTATATAAGCTGAAATTCCGCACATATTTGGTTAATTTTTTCTTACTGAATATGATATTTTTAATGTTGCCTTTTTAGCACCATTTGCAGGGGAATGATTGAATAATGTTACTGCTTTGGGGTTCCAACTAAAGTTTCTAAAAATTGAATCATTTTCAGAATTATCAGAGGTATTATAGGTCTTTATTTTCAATGTTGGTGAATAATTGGTTGTCCCATTCAGCAAATCAGATACATAATCCGTAATTTTGAATTGATATTTTTCTTTTCTGCCATTTGAATCTCTGACCAAAAATCCGCTAATTCCTCCGAAAGAAGCCTCACTAATTGCATCTTTAACTTGGCTAGTAACTTCTGTTCCTGAAGATTTATCGCTTTTGTAAATGTACAATCTATCAGGAGCAAATGAAGTATCTATAGCTTGATTGATGTAAAAAGTCAATGTGGCGTCGTTAATCAACCAATTATTTGCACGAAGTTCTTCAATTTTATCTGCAACACCGTTGTTGTCAAAATCAGCCCCAAAAAGATTAATGGTGGCTTCACTTCCTGCTGCTCCTTGAATTTTGATTTCATTATTTGATGGATATATTCTATCCTCCATTTTAAATTTATTTATTTTAAACCCATTCATTGAAAAACTATCGTTACTAGAAAAAACAGTATCTATTATTGATGTCCCTGTTTGAATCACCGTATTTGTATAATACACCTCTATTGAGGGTCTTAATAAAGTGTTTGCGTTATCAAAACTGAATGAGGTTAAAGAGCCTTCGCTTCCAGTTGCTTCTAAAATAATACCTCTAAAATAATCATTAAATGCTCGTTGGGAAGCAAATTCCGCTGAACCATATTTATCTAAAAAAAGATTTTTAAAAACGTCTTCTTTTAGTGGTATTCTTGCAAAAGGAACAGGAATTGTACTTGCGGCTGATACTGTAAATCTTAAGCTGTCTTTTCTATAAGCTTCATTATTTGAATTTCTCCTTGTGATCACAAAAAGGGTGTCTGCTTTTGAAGGTTTGAATGGAAAATTAACTTGAGCGTTTAACTCTGAACCCGATTTTTGAAATGTAGCATCAGAAAAATAACTATTTATTTTTGTTGGGTCTGAAGGATTGAAAGTATTGATATATGTATTGGATCTAAAAACATTTAAATTAAATGATTTTGAAGCGTCTCCAAAAACAGAATCTAATTGATAACTTTTATCCGTTGCATTTGCCAAACGAACTTGATATGGTATTTTGATGAAAACGGTATCAATAGTTGTTATTAAAGTTTGATTTGATTTGATAGTAAGAGTATCTTTAAAAACTTTCAAATCATTGGCAATAGAGATTTGGGAAATAATAGAAGCTTCTATTTTTTCGTAGTTTGGATTTGCATAAACTCCCAATAAATATTGATTTAATTGCCTTGAAATATTGTCAGATTGAACTTTTTCTAAAGGACTATTTTCAACTTCGATATCCACAAAAACACCATCTAAATCGAACTTTGTGTTGGAAATAACATTCGAACCAATATCTGTAAAATCTTTTTCACATGAAATGATTATGCTTATAAAACCAATTAAAATAGCAACGTAACTAACTCTTATTATATGTTTCTTCACTTTCGAAATAATTAACTTCCTGATACCAAATCAGAATAAAACCCTAAATACGCATCTCTTTGGCTTTCAAGATCATAACCCAAAACAGGAACCTTTTGCGTTTTTAAAAACTCTATCAATTCTTTAGGAATTGTCTCACTTCCATGAACAACAGCATCTGAATTTTCAATAGCGCATTTTAAAATATTCACATAATTTGGTGTTTCTAAATGTGCCACCTTTTTTTTGTCTTTAATATCAAAGAAAACTTTTTTTGCGAAATCTCCAGATAAATTTCCTTCAAAACCACCATTATAGAGCGAAGTCACAATTTTACTTTCCGTAAAAAGTGGCTCTTCTTTATAATATTCTTTCAAATAAATGGGCAGCATGGAAGCCATCCAACCATGAACATGAATAATGTCTGGAGCCCAATTGAGTTTTTTTACCGTTTCAACAACACCTTTTGCAAAAAAAATAGCTCTTTCATCATTATCTGGAAAAAGCTGATCATCTTCGTCCGTAAAAACAGCTTTTCTTTTAAAGTATTCTTCATTATCTATAAAATAAACTTGCATTCTCTCTTTTGGGATAGAAGCAACTTTTATAATCAAAGGCATATCAACATCATCTACTACCAAATTCATTCCTGAAAGGCGAATTACTTCATGTAATTGATGTCTTCTTTCATTGATAACACCGAATCTAGGCATAAAAATTCGGGTTTGAACGCCTTTAGAATGGGCGTTTTTTGCTGCATTAAATGAGGTTGAAGAAAGCTCAGTCTCTGGTAAATACGGAACAACTTCAGACGATACAAACAATATTCTCTTGTCCTTCATTAAATCAAACTCTTTTATGAGATTGGCAAAATTACGAATTTATCTTCAAATATCGTGTTAAAATGCTAAGTTTGCACACATTTAGCAGAATTTTGGGATGAAAATATTTAAAAAGCGCGACCAATTGAAATCGTTTTTAGAAGAATCTAAAAAAAACAAAAAAACAATTGGTTTTGTACCAACAATGGGTGCTTTGCACAGGGGCCATTTATTTTTAATTGAACAAGCAAAGAAAAAAAATGACCTTACTGTAGCCAGTATTTTTGTAAATCCAACACAATTTAACAATCAAGAAGACTTAGATAACTATCCAAAAACTCTTGAAAAAGATATAGAATTATTGGAAAGTGTTTCCTGTGATGTCCTTTTTGTACCAACTATTGCCGAAATTTATCACAAAAATGTGGTTTCAAATAAGTTTGATTTTGATGGATTAGAACATGAAATGGAAGGAAAGTATCGAGCAGGTCATTTTGACGGAGTTGGCACCATTGTAAAAACACTTTTCGAAATTGTATCTCCCAAAAATGCTTATTTTGGTGAAAAAGATTTTCAACAATTGCAAATTATAAAAAAATTAGTAGCAAAAAATCAACTCCCCATTTCAATCAAAGGTTGTGCTATTTATAGAGAAAAAGATGGATTGGCAATGAGTTCAAGAAACGCACGTTTAAGTTCTGAACAAAGAAAAGTTGCTCCAATTATTTACAAAGTTTTGAAAAAAGTAAAAAAGAAATTCCTAGAAGAAACTGAAGGAGAAATTTCTGAATGGGTTGAAAATCAGTTTAAAAATCATCCTTTTTTACAATTAGAATATTTTACCATTGCTGATGAAAAATCACTAAAACCGATAAATATCAAAGAATTTGATAAGAAATATCGTGCTTTTATTGCTGTTTTTGCAGGAAATATTCGATTGATTGATAACATTCAATTAAAAAATTAATAACCAAAAAAATACTATTTTTGCTGCATGTTAGTACAAGTAGTAAAATCGAAAATCCATCGTGTAAAAGTTACAGGTGCTGATTTAAATTATATAGGAAGCATTACCATAGACGAGGATTTGATGGATGCTGCAAATATTATTGAAGGCGAACGTGTTCAAATTGTTAATAATAACAATGGGAACCGTTTAGAAACCTATGCAATTCCTGGCCCCAGAGGAAGTGGAGAAATTACTTTGAATGGAGCTGCATCAAGGTTGGTTGCTGTGGGTGATATACTTATTTTAATAGTTTATGCGTTTATGGAATTGGAAGAGGCTAAAAAATTTAAACCTGCTTTGGTTTTTCCTAACGAAAAAGACAATACGCTAACCTAATTTTGAAGCCACAAAAAATTTTAAAAATTACATTACCTCTCGCTTTGGGAGGTTTTTTAGTTTGGTATTCATTAACAATTGTTTCTCCAGAAAAATTAGCTGCTTATTTTAAAAATGCAAATTATCCTTGGGTTTTATTAGGATTGATTTTCGGAATTTTAAGTCATATTTCAAGAGCTTATAGATGGAAATTTTTACTAGAACCAATGGGATTCAAACCCAAATTTGTAAATTCATTTTTAGCCGTTTTAGTGGGATATTTGGTAAATCTAATTTTGCCAAGAGCAGGAGAAGTTTCAAGAGCTGCAATAATGGCTAACTACGAAAAAGTCCCTTTTGAAAAAGGTTTTGGGACTATTGTCGCTGAGAGATTGGCTGATTTATTGATGCTTTTTTTGGTTATTTTAATAGCGCTCTTTATTCAGTTTGATTTTATCTGGAATTTACTCATCAAAAATTTTAATCCTTTAAAAATAATTGGAACACTGTTTTTATTGATTGTAGGGATTTTTGTTGTTTACAAAATTATCAAAAAAAGTAGCTCTACTTTCGCTTTCAAAATAAAATCTTTCCTTTTTGGGTTGAAAGAAGGACTTACTAGCATCTTTAAAATGCAAAAAAAATGGGCATTTATTGTTCATACATTTTTTATTTGGCTGATGTATATTGCCATGTTTTGGGCTACAATTCCTGCTGTTGATGGACTTGAGATTCCTTTTGGAGGTGTTTTAATTGGGTTTATTGCTGGCGGATTTTCAATTGCAGCAACCAATGGAGGTTTGGGTTTGTATCCAATTGCGGTAGCAAGTGCTTTGGCGTTGTTTGGGGTAGATGAAGTAACAGGAAACGCTTTCGGATGGATCATGTGGACAGCACAAACTGCCATGATTGTTGTTTTTGGAGGATTGTCTTTTTTAGTATTACCCATTTTTAATAAAGTAAAATAAATTCAGTAAAATCTACTAGATTTGCTTTAAACCTTAAATCTTGAACCTTAAATCTTGAACTCCTAGAATGTCTAAATTAAAAACATCCTTTTTCTGTCAAAACTGTGGCACACAACATGCTAAATGGGTGGGACAATGTGGCGCTTGTAAAGAATGGAATACGATTGTTGAAGAAGTCATTCAAAAAGAAGAAAAACGGGAATGGAAACAATCTACAACGGCAAAACAAAGCATCAATAAACCCCTCAGAATTGCAGAAATAATTCTAAATCCTGAAGAAAGAATTGTAACCAATAACACAGAATTAGACACAGTTTTAGGAGGTGGTTTGGTAAAAGGCTCTGTGATTTTATTGGGTGGCGAACCAGGTATTGGAAAATCTACTTTATTATTACAAATTGCATTGAATATTTCTCAGAAAGTATTGTATGTTTCCGGCGAAGAAAGTCAATCTCAAATAAAAATGAGAGCAGAAAGATTGGAAGCTATCAACTCTAATTGTTTGATTTTAACAGAAACCAACACACAACAAATCTTTAAAAACATTGAAGAAACTGAACCAGAAGTTTTAGTGATTGATTCTATTCAAACCCTTCATACAAATACAATTGAAGCCTCTCCTGGAAGTATTTCTCAAATCAGAGAAACTGCTGCAGAATTGATAAAATTTGCCAAAGAAACTGCCACTCCAGTGTTGTTAATTGGACACATCAACAAGGATGGAAATATTGCGGGACCAAAAATTTTAGAACATATGGTAGATGTGGTTTTGCAGTTTGAAGGTGATAGAAATCATACTTACAGAATATTACGCTCACAAAAAAACAGGTTTGGCTCCACTTCCGAATTAGGAATTTATGAAATGCTTTCTGATGGTTTGCGCGAAATTTCAAATCCGTCAGAAATATTAATTTCCAAGAAAGATGCTGATTTGAGTGGCACTGCAATTGCCTCAACATTGGAAGGAATTCGTCCTTTAATGATTGAAATTCAGGCACTAGTCTCAACAGCTGTTTATGGAACTCCACAGCGTTCTACCACGGGTTATAATCTCAAAAGATTGCACATGATTTTAGCTGTATTAGAAAAAAGAGCAGGTTTTAAATTGGGCGCAAAAGATGTTTTTTTAAATATTACTGGCGGCATCAATGTGGATGACCCGGCAATTGATTTGGCAGTAGTTGCCGCTATTTTATCATCCAATCAAGATATTGCCATCAATCCAAATGTGTGTTTTGCCGCAGAAGTTGGTTTGGCTGGAGAAATTAGACCAGTTTCAAAAATTGATCAACGAATTTCAGAAGCAGAAAAATTGGGTTACAAAACTTTTGTTGCCTCAAAATACAATAAAATCACCTCAAAAAATCACGGAATCAAACTGATTTTAGTAGGCAAAATTGAGGAAGCTTTTGCTACGTTGTTTGCGTGAGAAAATAAAAAAACCGAACATTTCTGTTCGGTTTCGCTAACTTTTATACCATTTATTTTTTATTTACTTCTTTGATGTATTTTTCCAAAGCCATTGTCATGGAAGGCGTTTCTTTAGTTGGGGCCTCAATATTACACACTAAACCTGCTTCTTCAACAGCATCAACAGTTGTTTTTCCAAAGGCTGCAATACGAGTGTCGTTTTGTTTGAAATTTGGGAAATTTTGAAACAAAGATTCTATTCCTGATGGACTAAAAAATACCAAAATATCATAAAATACATTTTCTAAATCAGACAAATCACTCGTAACAGTTTTATACAAATCTGCTCTCGTCCAATTTACTCCAGAATTGTCCAAATCTATTGGAATGCTTGGTTTCAATTTATCTGATGAAGGCAATAAAAACTTTTCGTTTTTATGTTTCTTTATCAATTTTATCAACTCAGGAAAATCTTTAGTACCAACATAAATTTTTCGTTTTCTATAAACTACATATTTTTGTAAATAGTAAGCTACAGCTTCAGATTGACAGAAATATTTCATATCATCTGGCATTTTAAATCGCATTTCTTCAGCAATTCTAAACAAATGATCAACAGCATTTCTGCTAGTTAAAATAATTGCTGTAAAATTTTTAAAATCTATTTTTTGAGCACGAATATCTTTCACAGAAATTCCTTCCACATGAATAAATGGTCTGAAATCTACCTTCACTTTATGTTTTTCGGTAAGCTCAAAATAGGGGGATGCGTCGCCTTTTGGATCAGGTTGTGATACTAAAATCGTTTTCACTTTCATATGCGTCTATTTTATCTTTAAAACATCAATTTAAACAGTATCAATAGCGGTGCTATTTCGAAGGCACAAATGTACAAAATAAAATAAAACAAGTGATTTAATATCAGGTTTTTATTGTTTAAAAAATGTAAGATAAAACTTATGAAAAACAAAAATCCTGCAAGATAATAAATGATTATCGATTGCAAATTTGCATATTCCTTCAATAAAATAAGAATGAAAAGATAGCAAGAAATAGCAAAAAAATAGTTGGCTTTTGAAACCACAAAAGACACTAGTGTTTTTCGCAACATGAATAAAAATAGTAAAATATTTTCAATGCCCCTTTTTAACAGAAAATAGATAAAAACCATCTTAAAAACCACTGAAAATTCCTGAAAATTCAGAGCATTTGCTCCATCATAAAATACTTTGACATCAAAAAAAAGCAACGAAAGTACAGTTACTGAAAAAAGTGTAAATAAAACATGAAAAACACTTAAAAAACTATAGTTTTCATCGATAGTTCTCTCTAAAAGACTAATCTTAAAAAGCTTATAGGCCACTTCTTTAAACCTATCAGTATCAATAATTGTTGATATAAATAAAATCAAAAACAATAACAACAAGATAAAGGTCAACCAATTGTTTGATAAAGGCATTCGTTCTATTGCTTGCAATTGAATTTGATTTAAAGATTTTAAGACAAAATTAGTAATTAAATAATGTATATTTGTTCACTTTTCACATGAAAATTTATTTATGTCAGACGCCCTTGTAATCATTCCAACCTACAACGAAAAAGAAAATATTGAAGCGATTGTTAAGGCTGTTTTCAGTCAAAAAAAAGCGTTTGATATTTTGATTGTGGATGATAATTCTCCTGATGGAACTGCTGAAATTGTAAAAAAATTGATGCCTGAATTTCCAAACCAACTTTTTTTAGAAGTACGTTTGAAAAAAAATGGTTTAGGAACTGCATACATTCATGGATTTAAATGGGCAATTGTACGGAAATATGACTACATTGTCGAAATGGACGCTGATTTTTCTCACGATCCAAAGGATTTAATCAGACTTTATGATGCATGTCATAAAGAGGGGGCAGATGTTGCAATTGGCTCAAGATATTCACAAGGAGTAAATGTAGTAAAATGGCCAATGAAACGTGTTTTGCTATCTTATTTAGCTTCAAAATATGTGCGCTTTATTACAGGAATCCCGATACATGATACTACAGCTGGATTTGTTTGTTGGAAAAGAAAAGTACTTGAAACCATACAATTAGATAAAATAAAATTTATAGGTTACGCCTTTCAAATAGAAATGAAATTTATTGCATGGAAACATCATTTTTCAATAAAAGAGGTTTCTGTTATTTTTACAGATCGCACTTTAGGAACATCAAAAATGAGTGGAAATATTGTTTATGAAGCACTATTTGGAGTTTTAAAAATGCGATTAAGAGGATTGCCAAAATAAAATTTTAAAATGAATACAATTTTAATTAAAAATGCTACCATTGTTAACGAAAACAATACCTTTTTAGGTGATGTTTTAATTGAAAATGAACTTATAAAAAAAATCTCTTCCAACATCGAAAGTGATCAAAACACTCAAATTATCGATGCAAAAGGAAGTTATTTAATTCCTGGATTTATTGATGATCAGGTGCATTTTAGAGAGCCAGGTCTTACTCACAAAGCAACTATCGCGACCGAAAGTAGAGCTGCTGCAGCTGGGGGAATTACTACTTTTATTGAGCAACCAAACACAGTTCCAAATGCAACCACTCAAAAATTATTGGAAGATAAATTTGAAATTGCATCCAACACATCATACGTAAATTACTCATTTATGTTTGGTGGAACGAATGATAATTTGGAAGAGTTATTGAAAACCGATCCAAAAAAAGTAGCAGGAATCAAATTATTTTTAGGTTCGTCAACAGGAAATATGTTGGTAGATGATGTGGAAGTGTTAGAAAAGATTTTTTCATCTACCAAAATGATTATTTCTGTACATTGTGAAGATGAAGCTACTATCAGAAAAAATACCGCGCTTTACACAGAAAAATTTGGGGAAAATATTCCTATAAAATATCATCCAATCATAAGAAGCGAAGAATCTTGTTACATTTCGTCATCAAAAGCAATTGAATTGGCAAAAAAAACAGGAGCTCGTTTGCATATTTTTCATGTGTCAACAGAGAAAGAAACACACCTTTTTAGAAACGATATTCCTTTAGAAGAAAAACAAATAACTGCCGAAGTTTGCATTCATCATTTGTGGTTCAATGATGCTGATTACGATGAAAAAGGCACATTTATCAAATGGAATCCAGCTGTAAAAGCTGAAAAAGACAGATTGGGTTTATGGAAAGCTTTATTAGATGACAGAATCGATGTTTTGGCGACAGACCACGCTCCACATACTTTAGAAGAAAAAAATAATGTGTATTGTAAGGCTCCAAGTGGAGGTCCTTTGGTGCAACATGCAGTCATGGCAATTTTAGAAAAAGTAAAAGAAGGTATCATTTCAATTGAAAAAGCGGTTGAAAAAATGAGCCACAATCCAGCAAAATTATTTCAAATAGAAAAACGCGGATTTATCAAAGAGGGCTATTTTGCGGATGTCGTTTTGATTGATCCAAACAAACCACAAACGGTTACAAAAGAGAACATCTTATACAAATGTGGCTGGTCGCCTTTTGAAGGAAATACATTTTCACATTCCATTACTCATACGTTTGTCAATGGAAATTTGGTGTATGAAAATGGAAAATTCAACGAAAATATTCGTGGAAAACGTCTCACTTTTAATCGATAAAATGAAGAATCTTTGCTTTTATTTTGGTATTCTTTTTTTGTTTTCTTGCACTAGTAACACCATTTTAGAAAAACCAAAAAACTTGATTCCAAAAGATTCTATGAGTTTGTTGATTGAAGAAATGATGATTGCTTCTTCATCAAAATTCATCAAAAACAAGTTTCAAGAAAATGATGTAAACTACATGACGTTGGTTTATGAGCGTTTTAAAATTGACAGTCTTCGTTTTCAAGAAAGTAACTTGTATTACATTTCTAAAATAGATGATTATCAAAAAATTATAGAAAAAGCAACCCAAAGTTTAGAAGCTAAAAAAGCATTTTATGGTTCTCAAAAAACTCGATTAGATTCCCTCAGAAAAGATTCCATCAAAAAGATAAAAACCAATGCAAAGTTGTTGGATAGTATTAAAAAATTGGAATTAGCACCAATTCAATAATCTTTATTTTCTTGGATATTTTGTTGTAATTTCTTGAATCGTTTTTTCAATTTTTTCAAACTCAAAGTTCTGCATATGCTGAATTTTTTTAGAAGAATATGTTGAAATTGAATGCGCTGATCTTGCTGAATATTTACTCAATAAAGATTCTTTTCCATTAATTTTTGAAATCAACCAAGCCACTCTCCAAAAAATTTCAGTTTGCCAAGAAGTCACTTTCTTTGAAGGTCTTTTTTTGCCAAAAGCAGCTGCTATTGCAAAGAAAATTTCTTTGAACGATTTGTTTTCAGTAACTAAGATAAATCGCTCATTACTAACATCCGATTTCATCAATAAAATCATGGCTTTTACTACATCTTTTACAGCAACAAAACCTGTGATTCCCTCTGTATAATAGTCAAATCCGTTGTAAACTTGACTAAATAATTTTCCTGATCCTGAGTCCCAAAAACCGCATCCTAAAATCACTCCCGGATTTACAATGACGACTTTTACTCCTTCTTGACTTGCACGCCAAACTTCCATTTCAGCACCAAATTTTGTGATGGAATATCCACTGTTATCCAACTCCTTATTCCATTCATTATCCTCAGTAATCAATTCATTTGTTAACGATTCTCCGACTGCTGCAATAGAACTTACATAGCAAAATTTTTCAATTTTTGCATCAATCGCTAAATTTACAATGATCGCAGTACCATGAATGTTTATCTTTCGCATTTCTCTATAATCAGTTGGATTGAAAGAAATAAAAGCAGCACAATGATACACGTGTTTTACACCAAAAAAAGCAGGAATCATAGAAGGAACATCTGTAATATCCGCTTGAAACCACTCAATTTTTTCAAATAAAGTTGTGTCATTCGTATATGAAAAAAACACGTTTTTCACTTTCTCTAATGTTGATACTGATCTGTAAATCGCTCTTATTGATTCATTTTCTAAACTCAAATGATACAACAAATGCGATCCAACCAAACCTGTTCCTCCTGTAACTAAAATCATGATACGAATTTAGCATATTTTAGCTGATAAAGGTATATTTGCAACTTGATAAATTGAACATCATGAAGAATTTTATTGAGGAATTGCAATGGAGAGGAATGTTGCATGATAGCATGCCTGGAACTGAAGAACATTTGTTAGAAGAAATGAGAAGTGCTTATGTGGGATTTGATCCAACTGCAGATTCTTTGCATATTGGAAATTTAGTTCCAATCATGTTACTAGCTCATTATCAACGTTGTGGGCATAGACCTATTGCTTTAGTTGGAGGTGCAACAGGCATGATTGGTGATCCTTCAGGAAAATCTGCTGAGCGAAATTTGTTAGATGAAAAAACACTGAGACACAATCAAGAGTGTGTAAAAGCACAATTATCACACTTTTTAGATTTTACAAGTGATGCCAAAAACGCAGCACTCTTAGTGAATAATTACGATTGGATGAAAACTTTTTCTTTCCTTGATTTTATTCGCGATGTGGGCAAACACATCACCGTAAATTACATGATGTCTAAAGATTCTGTAAAAAACAGAATTAGCTCAGAATCAAAAGAAGGGATGTCTTTTACCGAGTTTACCTATCAATTAGTGCAAGGTTATGACTTTTTACATTTGTTTCAAAAAAACCAAACAACCTTGCAAATGGGTGGTTCAGATCAATGGGGAAATATTACTACAGGAACCGAATTGATTCGTAGAATTGGTGGTGGAAAAGGCTATGCAATTACCTGTCCTTTAATTACAAAATCTGATGGATCTAAGTTTGGAAAGTCTGAAGGAGGAAATGTTTGGTTGGATGCCAAAAGAACTTCACCTTATAAGTTTTACCAATATTGGTTGAATACTTCTGATGAAGATGCTGAAAAATACATTAAAATTTTTACCTTTTTAGATCAAAAAACGATTACCGATTTAATTATTGAACATACAAAAGCGCCTCATACTCGAATTTTACAAAAACGTTTGGGAGAAGAAGTTACGGTATTGGTTCATGGAAAAGATGCCTATGAAAATGCTATTGCCGCTTCAGAAATATTATTTGGAAACTCAACTGCAACCACTTTAAAATCATTGGATGAACAAACATTTTTGGATATTTTTGATGCAATTCCACAAGCTGTAATTTCATCAGAAATATTAAAAGACGGACTTACAATGGTTGACGCTTTATCTGGAAAAACGAACTTTTTAGCGTCAAATGGAGAAGCAAAAAGAGCTTTGAAAGAAAATGGAATTTCGGTAAATAAAGAAAAAATTAGGGAAGATTTTATCATCACAAAAAATGATTTAATTGCTGAAAAATATGTGTTATTGCAAAGAGGAAAAAAGAGTTATTTTTTGATTCGATTTGAATAGTGGAAAAACAACTCCCAAACATCGATTTTACAAATTTTCAGACAGTAAGTTCCCTTTTTGTGACGCTTACAGGGATCATTTTTGTACGTTATTTGGTTGTTTCTGGATTGTATCATTTGGTATTTTTCGAGTTTCTGAAAAAGGCATTTCAAAATCGATTTTTGCATAAAAAAACAGTAAAAAAATCGCAATTACAAAAAGAAATTTTTTGGTCTTTTATTAGCGGACTTATTTTTGCTGCCACTGGTTTGTTAATCTATTTTATGTATACAAACGGATTTACAGCAATTTATACTAACTTTTCAACTTCCTCTTTTTTATACATTCCTTTGAGTATTTTTATCTTTTTATTTATACAAGACACTTATTATTACTGGTTTCACAGATGGATGCACCTTCCAAAGGTATATAAATACATGCATTTAATTCATCATAAAAGCGTACATACTTCTGTGCTTACTTCCTTTTCATTTCATCCTTTAGAAACAATTTTTCAAGCTGCATTTTTGCCAATTGTAATCGTAATTTTGCCAATGCATACATATGCGTTTCTTTGTGTACTTTTAACTATGACAATTTCTGCAACCATCAATCATGCAGGAGTAGAAATTTATCCTTCAGGTAGGTTTGGAAAATGGTTTCAAAAATGGTTTATTGGAGCCACACATCACGATAATCATCATATAAAATTCAATTATAATTACGGATTATACTTTACTTTTTGGGATAGATTGATGAAAACTGAATTTGAGAAATAATTTTTCTTACACTTAATTTTTGACAATTTTCTTCCAATTTTCATCTGCCTTTTGTTGAAGGCTTTTTGGATCTTCTTTTTGCCACATTTCAAGAGTATTTGTACCCCAAGAATTGTAAAACAAGTATAATTTTCCTTCTCTGATTTCAAAAGTTTTTGGATTTATACTCACTTTTTCTCCGTTTTTGCCCATAGCATAAGCGCAAAATCCTCCATATTGAGGAATGTATTTTGTTGGATTTTTATTAAAAATAGCTAAGTTTTTTTTGGAGGAAAACTGAAATTTTACGCCATCAAAATCTGCAGTAATTTGTCTATTTCCTTTTTTAGCTTCATTTTCAAAATAAGAAACCAAATCATAACCTTCAGCAATAAATCCGTTTTTTAAGTTGTAATGTTGAGAAAAAAGGGTGAGTGAAATTGATAAGAAAAAAAGGAAAGAAAAATATTTCATACGATAGAATTTGAATCTATTGTCGAAATATTTTTAAAATAATTACAACACCATCAAATTACATCCTCTAATATCTGCATTGTCAAAACGTCCAATAATTTCAAATGTGCCATTTTCATTGATTTTTCCCAAATCTTGGGTAGCAATAAAGGAACAAGAATTGTAGTTAGCCAAATCAACAATATTAATTCCACCAGGTTTTTGGTTTGGTAAAATTGTCAAAGCATCTTCAGTATCACGTATCAGAATTTTCATCCAAGGTGGGGTTTTAAAGATACCGTTTCCAACAGAATATGCCTGACTCAACAATTCTGTCATACCATATTCAGAATGAATTTTAGCAACTCCAAATCCATTTTTTAACACTTCATGAAGTTCAGCTCTCACCAATTCTTTTCTTCTACCTTTCATGCCTCCAGTTTCCATGATTATGGTGTTTTTCAATGAAAATTGATATTTTTCTATCAAATCTAACAAAGCAAATGAAACGCCAATCAATATAATTTTTTGACCATTTTTATCTAATTTGATGAGTTTTTGAGTCAATTCATCTAAATTATGTAAATAAAATCCGCTTTCAGATTGGTTCGTTTTTCGAATCAAATCATTCACCATAAACACCAAAGAAGAGCCATTTCTTTCTAAATAATTTGGCAATAATGCCAACACAACATAGTCTTTGATGTCTCCATAAAAATGAGCAAAACCATTTACATAACTTTCTTTATATAATTCAATATCAGTCACAAAATGCTGGCTAGTTATACTTCCTGTAGTTCCTGAGCTGGTAAAAATCTCTTGAATTTCATCATTGGATGAAACTATTTTTCGACTTTTAAAAAACTGAATAGGCAAAAATGGAATTTGTGCAAGTAAATTTATATCTGAAGGATGAACATTTAACAAATCGCAAAAAGAGCGATAGGTTTTATTGTTTTCAAACTGATATTTAAAAACGTCTAAAGCGACTTTTGTGAAGTCGTTTTCTGATGAAATATTAAAAATATTTTTATCCATTTTCAATTACAAAAATAGCATTTATCAATTCAAATATTTTGTATTTTTAGTAGATAAATAAACATATCAAAAAATTATGAAAAAAATAATTTTATTATTCAGTTTTGCATTGTTCCTTTTCTCTTGAAGTGAAACAGAGCCTTCTCTTAAGTTTAAAATTTTACCGATAAAAGAGGCGAAAACTCCTGATTTTTTTGAATACAGAACTTTAGATACAATTGTAATAAAATATGATCTGCCTAATGGCTGTCATCAATTTTGGAGCGTTTATTATGAATATGACAAAAACGCAAGAATTGTTGCCGTCAATGCTATCAATGATTTAGAAAGTATATGCACCCAAGCAGTTATCGAAAAAGAAATCAAAATTCCTATTCAAATTTTACAACAAGAAAACTATCTTTTTAGATTTTATAAAGGCAAAGATACAAATGGCAAAAGTATATTTGAAGAAATTGAAGTGCCTGTAAGATAAAATATTATTCCTTGTAAATTTTAATAATCAATTCGCCTTTATCATCCATAGAAGCCCTGTACATTCCTTCAGTATTAAATTCAAAAGACATGTTGCCGTTTTTATCTAAAGCAACAACACCCCCTGTGCCTCCCAATTTTGAGAGTTTATTTTGAATCACATCTTTGGTAGCTTCTTTCAGTGATTTTTTCTGATATTCCATTTGTGCAGAAATATCGTAGGCAACTTGACTTCTTATAAAATATTCGCCCCAACCTGTTGATGAAACTCCGCAAGTTTTATTGTTTGCATAGGTTCCTGAACCAATAATTGGTGCATCACCAATTCTTCCCCAGCGTTTGTTAGTCATTCCTCCTGTTGAAGTTCCAGCAGCAATATTTCCAAATTTATCCAAAGCGACACAACCTACAGTTCCAAATTTACTGTCTTTGATAATTGGATCGTAAAAATTGGCTTTTTTGTCATTATGATCTAATTCGGTTTTTTCTTGGTTGATGATTTTTTGCAATGATTGAAAACGATTTTCTGTATAAAAGTAACTTGGATTCACAATATCCAATCCTTTTTCTTTAGCAAATGCAGATGCGCCTTCTCCTGAAAGCATTACGTGTTCGGAATCTGTCATGATTTTAATTGCCAATTCAATCGGGCTTTTTACATCTTTTACGCCAGCAACAGCCCCTGCATTTAAGGTTTTTCCATCCATAAAAGAAGCATCCAATTCATTGGTTCCTGCATTTGTAAAAACAGCCCCTTTTCCTGCATTGAATAAGGGAGATTCTTCCATTACTTGAATCGTTTTTAGAACAGCATCTGTAGAAGTGCCTCCATTTTTCAGAATAGTATAACCCACTTTAATAGCTTCTTCTAATTTAGCTTTGTAAGTAGCCTCCATTTCATCGGTCATGTTTTTTTTCAAAATTGTTCCTGCCCCTCCGTGAATGACAATTCCAAAAGTGGGTTCTTGTTTGGGTGCTTCTTCACACCCATAAAAAACAATTAACGCTATAAAAAGGAGTTTTTTCATCTTAACCATTTGTAATTTTATCTAAAGTAAGCTTTTAAGTTGATTTTCAAAACTGCAAAATCAGATTCGGCTTATTTTACTTTGTAAGCGTGGTTCATTGAGGAAAATGAAGTATTTTTATAAAAAATAATCACATGTACGCAATAGTA
>ENA-OREM01000639-OREM01000639.1-marine-metagenome-genome-assembly--contig:-NODE-639-length-22249-cov-3.302318_pt1 | contig 22249 bp, 22 predicted proteins | sample MGYA00248623_ERZ508561 | MGnify/ENA primary metagenome ERZ508561 (study PRJEB26227, sample SAMN06264494) | marine metagenome | isolation source: Columbia River Estuary | place: USA:Columbia River Estuary...
CCCGCACCGTGAGTTGCTGTCATTTTTTAAGACATCACGAATTTACGTTGGAATCTCACTCTCAGACGGCATCAGTGTCTCGCTGCAAGAGGCAATGGTCAATGGAGTATTTCCAATACAGACAGACACTTCTTGTATTGATGAATGGATAACCGACGGCAAAAGCGGATTTATTGTGAAAAAAACTGATTTACAACAACTTGATTCGTTGTTAAAAAGAGCTCTAGAGGATGATGCGCTTGTTGATTCGGCCGCAGACATCAATTATTCTGTAGCGTCGAAGAGGCTAGACCGCGAAGTTGTGTTGAAACTTTCAGTCGACTTCTATGAAAAGGCGCTACCAAAAATTTAAGGGCGAATTTCTAGTATCGTTAGGTTGTGTCTGACCGTGCCGTATTTGCAATTGAAATTGCGTTAGTAGCCCTGGGCTTCGCTATACATGTTGCGAGGTTGTCAAAGAAGCGGTTACTGAGTTTCAAGTACACCATTGGATGGATTTCAGTTTGCCTTTTTGGAATATTCGCATCACCTTTAGTTTTCTTGATTACGCCATTAGCAAAGGGTCTGCGACTTACACCAACTGCGCTTTTAGTTGCTGTCTCAACTGTTGCGGTGGCGGTAATTTTGATTCAACTGTCTGTCAGCATCTCTGGCAATCAGCGAAAAATGGATACCTTGGTTCGAGAAAACGCTTTGTTGCGTGAGTCGCTGGATATCACCATGAAGGATAAAAAGTCTGACGAATCTAAATAAACAAAATACGTTAGTAATTGTTCCTGCACTAAACGAGCAAGAGTCAATTGCTGAGGTCGTTACCAGTGTGCGACAATTCGGCTATGAAGTTTTAGTCATTGACGATGGGTCCTCAGATCAGACCTACTTTGAGGCAAGAACTGCAGGAGCACATGTCTTAGAGCTTTCAATGAATCTTGGAGTTGGTGGCGCGTTGCAATGCGGATTTAATTATGCAATTAGAAACAACTTTGAAGCTGTTATCCAACTTGATGCCGATGGGCAACATCCAGTTGATGTGATTCCTCAGTTGATTGATTCAGCTAATTTTTCAAATGCCGACATTGTTCTTGGTAGTCGCTTTTTACATTCAACTATTGGAATGGAGATCTCAAAATCTCGGCGCATAGCGATGTGGATACTCCGTGTTTTTGCATCTCGTGCTTGTAAAACGAAGATCAGCGACTCCTCTTCAGGATTCAGACTGATTCGTAATCCTCTGCTCGCGCAGTTCGCAAAGTCGTTCCCGTCACACTTTCTCGGCGATACTTTTGAGGCTCTCGTGATTAGTGGTCGTAAAAATTATAAAGTTATTGAAATCCCAGCTCAATTTAAAAATCGTGAATTTGGGGAGTCATCGGCGACAAGTTGGGCCTCAGTTTTGTTGATTTTTCGGGCTTTAGTCGTTACGTCATTTGGACTTCATTTTCAACTTCCAGAAAAGACACAAAGCAGGGCAGACTAGAAGAACCGTTAGACGTTTAGGAGACGCAGATGAAAACAGCAGTGATCGTTGATGCAGTAAGAACACCATGCGGCAAACGCAATGGCCGATTGAAAGATTGGCACCCAGTTGATCTTTCTGCGCACAGCTTGAAAGCCCTCGTTGAGCGCACAGGTATTGATCCAGCCATCATTGACGATGTCGTCATGGGCTGCGTGATGCAAGTTGGCGAGCAAAGTTTGAATGTTGCACGCAATGCAATTCTTGCTGCTGGTTGGCCAGAGAGCGTTCCTGGCACAACAGTTGACCGCCAGTGCGGTTCGAGTCAACAAGCCGCACATTTTGCCGCGCAAGGCGTTATGGCTGGCGCGTACGACGTTGTTGTCGCAGCTGGTGTCGAAGTTATGTCTCGAGTTCCAATGGGCTCGTCAATTGCCGAAGGCAAATTTGGTTTTCCATTTGGTCAGACAGTGCAAGCCCGCTACGCCGCCGACGGTGGTCTCGTGAACCAAGGCATCTCGGCTGAGTTGATCGCCGAAAAGTGGAAGATCAGCCGCGAAGACATGGATCGCTACGGCGTTCGTTCGCAAAGTTACGCTGCGCGCGCAACACAAGAGGGACGATTTCAAAACGAAATCATTCCAACTCTTGATGCCGAAGGCAAAGTAATGACTACCGACGAAGGCATTCGTGAGTCAACTCTAGAAAAACTTGCGACACTTAAACCGGCATATCGCCCTGTTGAAGATGGTGGCAAAGTTACCGCAGGCAACTCGTCACAAATAACAGATGGCGCAACAGCCGTTTTGATCATGTCTGAAGAGCGGGCGAAGCAACTCGGTCTCAAGCCGCGTGCGCGATTCGTAAATTTTGCGTTGGCCGCAGAAAATCCTCGCTACATGTTGACTGCGCCAATTCCAGCAACAAAAAAAGTTCTTGAACGAGCAGGATTAAAGATGAGCGATATTGATCTCGTCGAAATCAACGAGGCTTTCGCTTCTGTGGTGCTCGCTTGGGAGAAAGAACTTCACCCTGACATGGAAAAAGTAAATGTCAACGGTGGCGCAATTGCACTCGGTCACCCGCTCGGTGCATCGGGCACGCGATTGATGACAACCTTGCTCAACGAACTTGAGCGCACTGGTGGCCGTTACGGTCTGCAGACGATGTGCGAAGGTGGCGGTCTTGCAAACGCCACAATTATTGAACGCCTCGGCTAAATAGTTTCACCCAACAAATATCTTGGGCAAGATAATTTGGTTTTTATTAGGGGTCGCTCTTCTCTATTTCATCTGGAAGACGGGTCTTGGCATGTTGCGCGGTATGACATCTACGCTTCCGCCGCCGCCGCCAGCTGGTGAAATGCGAAGAATCAATGTTCGTTATCGATGCTCAAGTTGCGGCACAGAATTGCGAATGACAATGGCGCCAGATCAAGATCCGCCGCCACCGCGGCACTGTTTAGAAGATATGGACTTGATCGCGCCAGTCGACTGATTCTGGTCAGTGGTATTTAGTCGCGGTATACAAACCGCCAAGGACTGCAAGCAAACCTGAGAACAAATACCAATTGTTTCTTCCACCAGGAACAAAACCAAGGTAATAAAGCAAAATTACGACTGCCCCAACGCCGAGAAGTGAAAACATCAACACCGGTACCCACGGCGGACTGACACGTTGTTCGCGCAGAGTCGGTGGCGTGTATCGCGACGAAGCATCAGCGATGTTTTGGCCGTGCATCGAATGAGTATCAGAAGTATCTAAACGATGTGTTTCATGTACGCGACCAGGTCGAGTGCCTTTTGGAGTAGTTCTTCCACCCGCGCGTCGTTTTTGGCTCGCCATAACTTCATTCATTGTAGGGGGATAAACCGCTTTGGAATTGCCTAAATAACAGGCAGGCTGAAGGCGATGAATAACTCAAGTCCGCGCATTTTGGTGATTGACAACTACGACAGCTTCGTCTTCAATCTCGTGCAATATCTCGGCGAGTTGGGTTCACAACCGATCGTCGTGCGAAATGACCAGATGACAGTTGCCGAAGCGTTGGCGACAAAACCAGATGGAGTTTTATTGTCGCCTGGTCCGGGCCAACCTCAAGATGCAGGAATTTTGTGTGCAGCAGTCAAGGCGTTCGCCGGCGTGGCGCCAATTTTTGGTGTTTGTTTGGGGCATCAAGCCATTGGTCATGTATTTGGCGCCAAAATAGTTAGCGCTCCTGAACTACAGCACGGTAAGACTTCTGAAATTAACCATAACAACTCAGGTTTGTTCAAAGAAATAGTTTCTCCGCTGACTGCAACTCGTTATCACTCACTCGTTATAGAACCAAGTTCGGTGCCAGCCGAGTTAGAAGTTACGGCGACAACAAAAGACGGCATCATCATGGGCATCCGCCATCGTCAATTCGAAATCGAAGGGGTGCAGTTTCACCCAGAGAGTGTCTTGACCCAAAATGGGCACGAGATAATTAAAAATTTTATACAGAAATGTAAAAAGTAAAACTACGGATTTACTGGAATTGCTCGACCAACCGTCAAGCGAAGAACGAATCCCGGGTCAACTAATGTTCCAGCATTTGTACCTTGGGAAATTACCTTGCCGTTATTGCTGTCGTTTGCAGGCACGTCTTGATACTTAATCTCAGGTGTTAGCCCAGCATTTGCGAGTTGGCTTTTGGCTTCATTTTCAGTTTGCCCTTCGAGTTGTGGAACTGCAATCTTGTTGCCACCAGTTGAGACAAAAATAGTGATTGCGGCACCCGACGGATTCTCGGCGCCGATCGCAGGCTCAGTTCGAATCACCCGTCCAATCTCAATTGTCGCGCTCGCTTCATCCACCAAAGTCACGACAAAGCTATACGGCGGATTTTGTAGCAACTGTTGTGCTGCTGTTGCCACTTGTCCCTGCACGTTTGGCACAATGGCTTGACCAAGACCTCCTGAAACTACAACAGCAATTGCTGAGCCAGACCGAACCGCTGTATCAACTTTTGGTTCTTGAGACATGATTTGATTTTCTGGAATTTTTGGGTCATTACGAACTTCTTTAATTGAAAGTTGCAAACCCAGTGGCGCAAGCAGTGCCGTAGCTTCTTTAACCGTCAACCCTCGCACAAGAGGCACAATCACAGGTGTGCTCGCTGGGTTGTAAGTAATCGTTATCGTGTCGCCAGAGCGAGCCAAAACGCTTGGCGGCGGGTCTTGTGAGTAGACAACATCATTGCCCACACCGTCTTTGGTTGCAGCGTAAGGTATCGGCGAAAATCCGAGCGCTAGCAAAGTTTCGCTGGCTTCTTTCACCGTCAAGTTTCTAACATCAGGCACGGTGATCGGTGCGTTAGACGAACTTCGAGTGAGCGTTTGATATAAAAAGATTCCACCAGCAAGCAAAACAATTGCCGAAAACAATGCTCCGAAAACAAATAGCGCTGTGCGCTGTGGTCCTTTGTCGTCGTATGGAGGATAATTATCAGCTTTCGTGCTGACGCCCGCAGTTTTTGGCATCACTTGCGTGGCTGCATCTTGTGCATTGACAACAGTTGTGGCTTCTTTGCCTGTTAGAGGCAAAACTCGAGTTGCTTCTACTGTTCGTGCATCTTCCGAGGCTTTAGTTGTCATTGCCATCACCGGCATACCTTCGACGAATCGACGAAGCTCATCGCGCACTTCTTCTGCGGTCGTATATCTATCGTCAGGAGACTTCTGCATGCATTTCGTCACGATTGCAGCAAGCTCTGCTGGCACTGAAGCGACTCTTTCACTGAGCGGCATCGGCTGTTCATGCACTTGTTTGTAGGCAATCGCAACCGCATTTTCTCCGGTAAATGGCGCAACACCACTCAACATCTCGTACATCACAATGCCAAGCGAGTAGATATCACTACGTTGATCGGTAAATGATCCTTGAGCTTGTTCAGGTGAAAAGTATGTAGCCGTACCCATTACTGCACCTGTTTGAGTCAAACCTTGTTCGACTCCTGCCCCCAGCGCACGCGCAATTCCAAAGTCTGCAACTTTTACTTGGCCAACAGTGCTGACGAGAATATTTCCGGGCTTCACGTCGCGATGAATCACGCCGTTTTGGTGGGCAGACCCAAGTGCTGCCGCGACCTCACTCATCACATCGCAAACTTGCATTGGGGTCAATGTTCCACTTTGTTTCAAAATGTCGGCAAGCGTCCGCCCATTCACGTATTCCATTGCGATGTAATACGTGTTGTTGACTTTGCCCCAGTCGTAAACGCCAACAATATTTGGATGATTTAAGTTCGCCGCTGCCTGAGCCTCGCGCCGAAATCGCTCGACGAATGCCGGATCAGTTGCAAACTCTGGAAACAAGACTTTGATCGCCACTGGACGATCCAGCAAAATATCGCGTGCCTGAAAAATTTCAGCCATTCCGCCGCGACCGATGCGCTTGCCAATTTCGTATCGATCGTTGACGATTGCGCGATTTGTGTCGCTCATGGTTTAGCCGCTTCAATCACGTCGCGAATTTGGTTGACATAGTCCTGCGCATCTGTTGCTGAGCTAAACGCCGGCTGCGCCGAAATTTCTTTGGCCAAACCGTAACTTAGGTTGTTGCGAGTCAAAGTGCTGTCGGCTTCAATTGTCGAATTAACCCACAAGAAGTTCTTGCCGCGGTAGATCAGCACTCTGGCGTCAGTTTTCTGACTTTCATAGGCGACAAAATATCCACTGCGAAGATACGAGGCAACAAATACAACACCAACTACAAAAATTGCAGCCACTGCGCTGCTGATAGCAAGCTTCTTAATCAGTGATTTTTTCTTAGATGTTGCAGAGAGCACAGTCTCGCCATTATTTGTCGAAACAGAAGTTGCTGATTTTCCGTCGGCAACAACATCGACTACTACGACGGTGATGTTGTCTCGACCACCATTTTGATTTGCGATGACAACCAGTTGATCTGCAAGTTTCTGAGGGCTAATTGGCTGCTTCACGCACTGCTCAATTGCCTCATCCGTTACTTCGTCCACTAAACCATCACTACACAGGATGTATCGGTCACCATTGATTAGTGGCAATGTCCATGTATCAACCGCAACATTGGGTTCAATGCCAAGCGCGCGCGTAACAATGTTTCTGCGAGCATGAGTTCGCGCCTCTTCTTTGGTGATCAAACCTTCGCTGACTAATTCTTGAACGTAAGAATGATCCACACTCACTTGACGAAATTCGCCGTTTCGAAGCAAATATGTTCGCGAGTCGCCAATGTTGGCAACCGACACGGAGACTTCAGAGTTTCTGTTTGATGGGGTTAATGCGAGTGCGGTCAGGGTTGTCCCCATACCGCGTTGGTCAGTTTGATCTGCCGATGCCTGAAAGATCGCTTTGTTGATCTGTTTGATCACTTCGGAAAGCTGATTTGCGTCTGTGACACCGGCTTTTTGTGCATCACCAAGCATTTTGATCGCCATCGCGCTCGCTACCTCGCCAGCGTTATGACCACCCATGCCGTCGGCAACAACGAACATTCCGTCTTGGGCCAGAAATGAATCTTCGTTTTGGACTCTAAGCGTTCCCGTATCGGTCGCCGCACCCCAATTCACCAGCATCAGAGTGCTTTGCTTTCGGTGACCTTGAATCTCATGAAATTTCAAACCTCGCACCCGAAGTACCAAAGGCAAGCTCATCGCCGTTCACCAGCAACTGTTCTTGCACAATTTTCTGGCCGTTTATCTTTGTGCCGTTAGTACTTCCTAGGTCCAAGATCTTCCAACCATCCGCCGTGCGACGCATTTGGGCATGCTCACGACTTACGTTGCTGTCGTTGAACACAACTCGGCAAGTGGCCTGACGACCTATTTTTATCGAATCTCCCTCAAGTACCACGCGGTCACCGTTTACTAAAACCAACACTGCATCTACTAATGGCTTAACAGCAGCAACGGTTGTTGTTTGCGTTAATTTTTGGTCATCTGATGCTGACGCACTTTGGGTTTGAGGTGTTTCAACTTCAGTAGTGATTTCAAATTTGCCAGCTTTTACAGTGTCGTTAACCGTTAGGACCACCGAAATAGGCGAGTGATGTCTAAGGCCATTTTGCTCGGCATATTGAGTTGCCGCCTCAGCAAGTTCGCGCAACAGGTATTTTTCGATGTCCGCAAAGGCGGCGTAGTCTTCGGCGCTCAGGTTGACAATAAAGTTGGGGTTTATCGGATCAGACTTGTCAAATGAATCAATAAGACCAAGAAGCTCACGACCGAGGTTTATTGGTCTGATTGCAGAGCCATATGCACGCGCAAACATGTAACAATTCTACGCCCCACAGCTATACATAACTGTTAGCGTCAATAGTCCATTCGGGCGAGTGGCGAAATGGCAGACGCGCTGGCTTCAGGTGCCAGTGTTCGCAAGAACGTGGGGGTTCAAGTCCCCCCCCGCCCACAAAATTTTTATTGAATTCGACAATATTCGTCGGTATAAATTCTGTTACCCCAACGATTTGTAATTCGTTCAAGCTCTTCTGGTGTAGAGATATTTGGTCGTGATGCAGTTTCAAAGTGAAACAGGCGAGCAAATGGCGTCCAAATTATGCGATAGCCGCGATCTAAAAATTTAAACGACAGGTCAACATCATTGAACGACAACGGAAACGTATTGCTAAGTCCACCCACTTCAAAATACGCATTGCGACGAACCATTACACAAGCCCCCGTCACTCCGCTGCACTCACGGGCCACTTTTAATATCCCCAGTTCGCCAAGTTCGTTGCTTGAGCGACCATTATAAAAATTATGCGGGTGCGGAGTATGCGAATGGCCGGCACTCTGAATGCGACCGTCTTCAAGCAACAACATTGGGCCAACCATCGCAACATCTGGCTCTTGCAGATAGCTCAGCATTGTCTCAAGCCAATCATGGCTGATGACCTCAGTGTCGTCATTTAGCAAAACAAAAAATGGCGCATCGCTGTTTACAACACCCAGGTTGCATTTGTCCGAAAAGTTAAAAGGCTTGTCATATTCAATTACTTTCAAGCGGCTGGGGCTGACTCTCTTAAGTTCATTACAAACTTCTTCGGGTGTACTTGTGTCAACGACAACGATAATTTCAAAATTTTGATATGAAGTCTTACGCTCAATACTTTCGACAGCATTGATAACCAAAGATGTGTCCACACCGAATAAGGGCTTTCGAGTTCCACATGTTGGTATGACGATGCTGATTTTCGGCAAGTTTTTTAAGTCTCGACTCACACGAATCAATGAATAAGGTTCAACCTCGTCAACTTTTGCATCCACATTGTTTCTCTGCAGATGTTCAGTCACTGCTTTTTTTGCGCTAACGAATGCGTAGGGCTTTTCTTTTGCGGCGATTGAAACCGATCCAGGTACTGAACGCCAGTGATACAAAACCTTAGGGATATGTGAAATCTGTGAAGTCTTTTCGGTCACCCGCAAGATCAAGTCATAGTCCTGAGAGCCTTCGAAACCTTTTCGAAATCGTCCGACTTTGTTTACGAGGTCACGACGAATCACCGAGAGGTGAGAGCAGTAATTATGGGCTAACAGCCGCTCGGGCGACCACTTTGGCTTCTTGAACTCGTCGTAATGTTCGCCATTCACTGTTATTTTGTCTTCGTCGGTGTAGATGTAATCAACAAACGAATTCTTTGCTATTTCGTTAGCTACTGCTGTCAGGGCCTCGGCATGCAGTTCGTCGTCATTGTCAAGAAGAACAACGAATTCACCAGTCGCCAACGAGAGAGCATCGTTGCTGGCTTCAATAATTCCACCGTTTTCCGAACGAAAATACACCACGACTCGACTATCTGAGACTTGAAGTTGCTTAAGTCTGGTCGCCACATATGGGTCAGTTGATTTGTCATCAACCAAACACCACTGCCAATCAGAGAACTCTTGTGCATACACCGACTCGATACATTTTTCAAACGCATCGTGCGGCGGGTTGTAAACCGGCGTGATAATGCTAAAGCGTGGTGAAGTCACCATTTATCTAAAGATGCGCTTGATAACCCGCAGTGGCGTCATCACAAGTTTGCCGATTCGCCAGGTTGCCGAAGTCTTTAGATCGTTAATTTGTCTATGCAAATTTTTATTCACTGACTCCAATTTCAGCGCGTCGCTTAATGCCGCTTCGAGTCGCTGAATATGTGCAAGATGACTCGCAATGTGTGCATTTGCATCACCAAGTTGTTTTTGAGAATCAACGTACATTGCTCGATATTTGGGGGCTTCACCGGCCTCTGCAGCAGCCCCAATGGCAAAATCTCGCGATTGGAGCAGTGCCAGCTCTAGTTGCATAATTTTGCCTTCAGCATTTTGTAAATCTTGACGTGCTTGCGTTAATTCTTCAGCAAAATCAACTTGCGCAGTATCTGGCAAGACAGGCTTGATGTCATCCATAAGATTTGTGACTCAACTCTACCGCAGTGTTGCAATGGTAAGTTGGAGTGAGATGCAACAGATAAAAGAGATCGCTAACTCGCGCAACTTGTTGTGGAATCTCACCTTGCGCGAGTTGCGAAGCAAATATCGGCGGTCTGTTTTGGGCTGGTCTTGGTCGCTACTCAATCCGCTCGCACAAATGGCAATCTATACATTCGTATTTGGTTTGCTTTTTGGAGCAAAAGCACCAACTGGTGATCCATCTGGAGTTACGACATACGGCTTGTATTTACTCACCGGCATTATTCCATGGGGATTTTTCGCCCTAATTTGTGGCGTTGGTCTTCAGTCAATTTTGAGCAATACGAACCTTGTACGAAAAGTTGCATTTGCGCGAGAGAGCCTCGTGCTTTCGCAAGTGTTGTTTTGTTTCGTTCAATTCTCGATTGAAATGAGTTTGGTCTGTCTGGTTCTGTTGATCGCAGGCAGTGCAGTTTTACCGTGGCTACCAGTCACAGTTTTACTGATGGTTCTCATGGCATGCTTTGCCGGAGGCATTGCGCTTATTTTGAGTGTGAGCGCCGTGTTTTTTCGCGATCTGCCCTATTTGTGGACGATCATTAATCAGCTCTGGTTTTTTGCGACCCCAGTGATTTACGATCCAAAGATTATTGACGGCAAAGTGCCCGACGTGCTGCAAAGTATTTTGCATTGGAATCCAACAGCAGTATTCATTCGGTCATTTCGGGCAACGACGTATCACGGCACTGCTCCTGAGTGGCGCGATCTAGGTGCATTATTTTTGTCGGCGGCTATCTCGCTGGTTATCGGTTTTGCCACATTCAACAAGTTGAAGCGCAGGCTGGCCGAAGAACTTTAAATTTTTACTTGTGGTGTCGTTCCAGGTTCCATGTTGAGTTGATTGCCACGATTCCATCATCAAACATGTTGGTTTTATGCACGTTAAATCGCAACCAATTCTGACAATGATCAAATTCGGTTGATCCAGTTGAATCTGTAATCGCCGCAGAGACGTAATAAGTGCCCTCAAGCAACTGAATTGAGTCGATATTTAAGGTTGCAGTAGCAGCACCGTCAAGAACTCGCATCGTGTTAGTCCCGCGCTGTGTTGAAGTTGCCCAAATCACATCGCCGTTCAGCCGTGTTATTTGAGCACGCAAGATTGGTGATTCAAGCCGAGTGTGAGCAGATATTTGAAAGCGCAACTTGACTGGCGCGCTTGAATCTATAACCTGAACTTGTTCGTCAACGGTGTTTAGCAATTCAATCGAGTTGATTCGTGCGTCGCCAGTTCCCCAACGATTGCGCGAAGTTTCATCTTTCTCTGTGTGCTGCACATAACTTCCACCTGTGTAGGCCGAAATTACATCTGCGGCAGCCCCAGTCTGTTTAATCTGACCTTTGTCGAGCCAAATCACTTCTTTACATAATTGTTGTACCAATCCCAGGCTGTGGCTGACAACAACTATCGTTCGACCTTCTCGGCGAAACTCCTCGATTTTCTCGCTGCTTCGCCGCTGAAAGTCTTGGTCTCCAACTGACAAAATTTCATCGATTAATAAGATTTCGGGTTCAACGTGTGAAGCAATTGAGAAACCAAGCCGCACGACCATTCCTGATGAAAAATTCTTGACCGGTGTATCAATGAACTTTTCAAGTCCAGCGAATTCGACAATACTGTCGAACTTGTTTTCAACATCGCGTTTCGACATGCCAAGAATCGCGCCGTTAAGAAAAATATTTTCCGCACCACTTAGTTCAGGATGAAAACCAGCACCAAGTTCAAGCAACGCCGCAAGTTTGCCGTCAATATTAATTGTGCCCATATCTGGCGTATAGATACCCGTGAGACACTTAAGCATCGTCGTCTTGCCTGATCCGTTTGAGCCGATAATTCCGAGCGTCGCTCCATGCGCAACTTCAAATGAGACATCTTTTAGCGCCCAAAACTCTTCATATTTTGCTCGGCGGCCGCGCAACATCGCAGCTTTGATGTATCGATTTCGTTCGTGGTAGAGCCGAAAGTTTTTTGAAAGTGAACTTACTGAGATTGCGCTGTTTGACATGATATTTATTACTCAGCAGCGCTTTGTTGCGCACGAAGTTTGGTGAGTTGCGCTCTTACAGTCGCTGGCAACTTGTCGGTATTCCAGTTTGTAATCAAGTGGTCGCTGTGCTTTACGTAATATTCGTCTTCTTCTGACAGGTTCGCAAAGTCTTGATACCAAGGAAGGTGTCGCGCTGTATACGGGGGAGCGCTTCGCAATGAGTTGCCATTTTGATGCCCAAGCCCAGGTCGATACATCGCAAACGTGGTATCAATTGGTGCTTTATAAAATCCGGGCCAGTACACCTCTTGCCAAAATTGTGTCTCCCAGGTAATTACATCTGATTTGTGGATGAAGTGATCTGGCAGATCATCTATCCGCAAAGAAAATCCAACCTTGTCAATCTTTGGGTTCGAGTGCAACATGTGTTCAAAAATCTCGAACACATCACTTGGCGTATTTTCATCAGGCACAACGTCGGGGTCAGAGACAATAAAGTATTTTTCGTTACCGAGTTGAGGCACGAGTCCACTAAGCCATGGTGCACGATGTCCAAGATTGAATTTGTTGAACACAACATGATGATTCGTCGCATTCAAAAATTCAACAAGTGGCGGATAAGAGCTGCCATTGTCGCAGAGCCAAATGTTTTTTTGCCCTGCTTCCTCCAACCAACTCAAGAGCCGCTGGAGGCATGACAGGCGGTCGCGAACGGTGATTATCACCGGATATTGCCGAACGGCCATGTTGTTACTTACCTTGGAAAAAATTTGGCACCAGTCGGCGAAGTTTCTTGGCGATGCGATATGAGCGGGCAGATTCGAGTGTTTTCACTCTGAGGCGCGCATTGTCGCGTTGCGCGGTCAAATTGTCGATGCGTGCCGTCAATGCGACTAGGTCAGCATGAATCTGGGCGCGTTGCGCGTTTGTAACAGCCAAGTCTCGAGAAAGTTGTTCAAGCTGTGTCGCCATTGGTTTTCGTTCAAGCACAAACTCAGCGATTTTTGCTTCGGTGTATTGACTGAATTCCTCATACTTCATGCGCAGGCCATGAGCCTCAGCAAACAGTTCAGAGATTAAAAGGTCGTACTCTTCGTTGTTTGTAGTTGTCACGTTTTCATTCTACCTAACTTGTTTACGGCAGTCGCTATATGTTCTCTCGTGTAGTTATGGGCTCAGGTAGATTGTTTTGCAGTGCAATTGTCTCGCGCAAACTCTGTTCAAATTTGGACGTGGCTCGAATATTTCTACGTCGTGGTCTTGCTGGGCTTGCTGACACAGGGGCCAGTATTGAAAATCTGGGAAGCCAGCGGCCAAATTGATGCAGGAATAATTAGCAATACGAAGTTCGCAACGTATCTCCTCGTGCAGGTACCAGCAGTTGTTTTATTGTTTCGTCGTGGCATTCCGGCTTCGTTGCTTAAAGGTCCAGTTGGTGTATTGCTCACTTTTTGTGCATGGATGTTTTTATCGACTTTTTGGTCGACATTCAGCAGTTACTCGTTGGTCGAATCTTTTACCTTGACAGTTACCTGCTTGGCAGGTTTATACATTGCACGAAGTTTTACTCTGTTGCAACAGTTGACTTTGTTCTTGGTTGCGATGCAACCAGGACTACTCATTTCTTGGTATGCAGTTCGCAATAATTGGTCTGGTGCAGTCAACTTTGATGAAAATTATTGGATCGGTATTTACTTCAATCGAAATTCACTGGCGCCGCCCGCCGCGCTGGGTCTTCTCGCTGCAGGCGCACTCGCGTGGATCTTGATCAACCGTAAGCCCAAGTATTGGTTTCTATCAACCGTGATTCTTGTCGATGTAATGATTTTGGATCTCGGCCTTTTAATCCGCAGCAAGTCATCAACATCGCTAGGCGCTATCGCCGTGTTTATCTTCGTGTGGGGTTTTTGGACAGCTATTCGCTGGTTCCAACGCCGCCGAATAAGTCTTAGCAAAACCCAACTTGCTGAAATTGTTTACCCAGCATTTCTTTTCAGCATCATCGTATTGACTTGGCTTGGTTTCAGATATCAGCGTTATTTTCTTGAACTCTTCGGTGGAAGCGTCGACTTCACAGGCCGAACGTTGTTATGGCGATATAGCTGGGTGGGGTTTGAAGGACGACCGTTTAGTGGTTGGGGTTGGATGTCTGCATGGAATACGCCTGAATTTTTTACGTATGCCCAATACAAGGGTTGGTTGCCGTTAATTGATATGAATTGGTCGCACAGCGCAGTTATGGATGTCTTGCTCGGCGGTGGAGTTATTGGTGCCGGGCTTTTGATTCTTGCAATTGTCTGGAGTGGAGCCCGACAACTTGATCGAGTCTTTACTCAAACAGCAGGGCAGTGGACGTTTGCTGCCACGTGGTTTGTTATCGCAGCTTCAACTCAAGAAAGTTTCATTGTTGGCAACCACTTTTTGTGGCTTCTTTTGGTTGCGTCAATGGCTGGCAGTCGAAACGAACCAACACAAATTTAAATAAGTTATTGCTCGTCTAGGAGACGAATCATTAATTCGCGAGAATTATTCGGGTTGATTGTCAAACTGGTTTGGTCGATTGACTTAGCCGTTACGTGAGAAATAAGCGGATGTCGCGGTCGCTCATCGAGTTCTCCGGCACCGAACAGTTCCTCATGGACTTTCTCGCCAACTCTTAAACCAACGACCTCAATCTTGATCGGCTTGCCACTGTTGCGAACAAGTTGCTCAGCAACTTCATAAATATTTACTGGCTTACCCATGTCTAAGACCAAGATTTCACCGGTTGAGCCAATAGCTCCAGCCTGGATAACAAGTTGCACAGCTTCAGAAATCGTCATGAAATATCTGGTTACTCCACGATGCGTAACCGTGACCGGTCCACCTTTGGTGATTTGATCTCTAAACGACATCAGCACGCTCCCGCGTGACCCTAGGACATTTCCAAATCGAACAGAAATATATTTTCCACCACCCGACGAAAATGCAAAGTCAGCGGTCAGTCTTTCGGCGATTCGTTTTGAGTATCCCAAGACACTTATTGGGTTGGCAGCTTTATCAGTTGAGATATTGACGAACACTTCGACGCCCGCGCGCTGCGATGCCTTCAACATCGTCAATGTGCCCAGCACGTTCGTCTGATAAGCCTCATGCGGATATCTTTCAAGAAGTGGCAAATGTTTGAGCGCTGCAGCATGAAATACCACTTGAGGTTTTCGTGTTTCAAAGATTTCATTTATCGCACGCTCGTCGCGCAAATCTGCGAGAACCGTCTGTGGTGTATCAAGAAGCGCACGACCATAAATTGAAAGCTGCACTTCATGAAGTGCGCTCTCATCTCTATCTAGCATGATTATTTCAGCAGGATTGAACCTGACAAGTTGTCGACAAAGCTCGCTGCCGATACTGCCACCCGCTCCGGTTACAAGCACGCGACGATTAACAAGATATTGAGAAATTTCGTCTAAGTTAATTTTTACACGTCGTCTGCCGAGAAGATCTTCGTCGGTCAGGTCACGGATGTCGCTGGCATCGACTTGTCGCTCGTCCAGACTCTGCACAGGTGGCAAAATCTTTACTTCAAGGTTTGCTTGTCGTGCTAGTTGAGCGATTTCACTAACGACATCTGAATCTGCTGACGGAATCGCAATCAGTAACGATGTAGCCCCAGTGCGAGCAGCGGCTTTCTCGATTGACTCTTTGCCACCAAGAACTGGCACACCCGAGATTCTTAGACGGTGCGTTGATGTGTTGTCGTCTAGAAAACCGACTGGCAAATATGTTGAGTTCGGATTACGCAACATTGTGCTGACAATTTGAATTCCGCCCTCGCCGGCACCATAGACAAGAATCTTCTTTGCGGTTTGCTCAGATGGGCGTCGAAGTTGCTCGCGAACTAAGCGCCAGGTGTATCTACTCGCCGCAGTAAAGAAAAGCCCGAGTATCCCGCCAGCAACAATTGCGCTCCGTGGAAACGCATCGATAGAACGGTCAGTGAAGCGAATCACTAGCAAAACTGTTGTCGTTATAAATGCTGAGAGAATTAGGCCCTTAACCTCGTCGAAGCTTCCGTAGCGCCATCGCCGACGGTAAATGCCAACTATGTAGCCAGTGATCGCCTGTACGACTGCAACAATTGGCAAGACGCGATAGAGAATGCTTTGCACAACAGTGCTGATGTTTTGCTCATCTTGAAGATACGAGCGCAAAACTAACGCAAACGCCGCTGCTGCCGACCATGCCAACACATCCAATAAAAACTGAACTACACCAGTTATCGATACAAAACTTTTTGATTGTCCAATTCGCTCGGCTAGAAGCGCAAGTCGTGTTCGATTCTTTAATTGGTTATTCATTACTGGGAAACTAGTACTGAACCCAAAACTATATTGCCGGACTTTTCAACAACAGACCAGATTTCTTTTAGTTCAGAAATTTTTGCAGAATCTTTTAAGACAGCAAACATGAAAGCAGAATCACTATTTGGCGCTAGGTCTGTTGCTTTAAGTTCAGAAATACTCTGAGTAATTGAAACTTGGATTCCTAAAATTGCGGCGAGCTCTTGAATTGTCGCGTCGTCTGTAATTTGTGCTCCAACTGGAATAATTTTTATGTGTTTTATTGCAGACGACGAAGATCCACGCATTGATGCGGCCAAAAACTGAATCGTATTTGATTTCTCAGAGAGGCTCAATTCCCCGAGGTACTTCTCGTAACTTGAAACAGCCACAAGTGCTCGACTGCTGCGAATTTTCCCGTCATTAATTATGAATTGCGCTAACAATAAGAGTCCAATTACCAAACCAATAAACAATCCGAAGATATAAGTTGTCAGGTCAACTGTTTCAACTGTCTTACCACCGAAGTACTTGCTTTCAGAGATTTGTGTGATCTCACCGGTTGCAATGTTGATTGCCTGGTTAAATGCATTTTTTTGCAGAACTAGTTGGTTCTTTGCATCAGCAGAGAGTTGATCTTCTGAGCTCAAAAGCGCGTCGATTAATTTGATTGAATTCTCAAATCCGGCTTTGGTTGCTGCCAGCCGAGTCAAGCTAAGTTCTTGCGAGTATGCGTCAAGTGCTGCGGCACAATTTTTTTCGTCAACTTCAACGCATGTGAATTCATACGTAAATCGTCGAGAAGGCTTGAACGAGAACTTGGTAATAGCAGCGCCATCAGTTTCAGTGTTAAGCGAGAAAGTTTTGTCAAATGGCTTGATTAGAAGAGTGATCTCACGATCAAATTTTGCTTGTATTTTTTGCTTAACTTCATCAGTGTCAAGCAGGAGGGCTTGGCTAGTTTCGTTCGGATATTGACTAATCAAGTCGGTGTTAATTCCAACAAGAGTCAGCGGGGCTCCTTCATCAGTGGGTTCATACATTCGGGTCAAACTGAAGTATCTCGGTTCAGTTTGCAGATCTGATTCTTGCCAAAACATCAGAACGAAGCCGATCAGCATCGTAAAAGGCACGATCCACCACTTTTTGCGAACAACACCCGCAATAGTGTCTAAATCAAACGAAATTCGCCGCGGGGCTTCCAATGGGTTCACGCGTTCTAAGGCTATCAGTGGCAAAGTTTGACGCGAAGTCTTATCAGTATTGATTCGCGAACTGGCAAACTGTATCTATTACCTATTTCAATAAGTAGCGAACGAATCGTGGAGAAAATGACAACTGACCTCGAGCGAATACTTGGGTATCGCGAAGCCACCGACTCGTCTGTTGCGATTTCAAAAGTCGCAGACGAAATTTATTCAGTTTCATGTTGGACTTCAGAATTTTGTGCAGCATTGATTCGAGCAGCAGAAGCGACTGGTGCTTTCACGATTGATCTAAACGATCCGGTTCCGGGCTGTGAAGTCTCGCTTGCGGTGATTAGCCCACAATTGTTTGGTGCGGTTGAGGCAGACTTTGGCGCGCGCATTTGGCCACAGCTACAACAACAATGGCCGCAGATTGATTATTTCGGTATTCAAGATATTTTTGTCATCAAATATGAGGTCGGAAAACAAGAAGAACTTCGTTTGCATCACGATGTTGCACAAGTTTCAGCAAGCATCAAACTAAACGACGACTATTCTGGCGCCGAACTTGAATTCCCACGTCAGAAATTTTCAAATCGTGAAATGAAGGTTGGGCAAATGATTGCGTGGCCAAGTTTGGTGACACATCCACATTGCAGCGCACCAATAACTCGTGGAATCAAATACAGTGCAACAGTCTGGTTTGAACTGCCAATTGTCAACCAACAATAAGGTCAACTGTTTCGTTTACGTACTCGAAGAGGTCTGTCTTCAGCATTTAAACACTTGCCATCTGTCAGACTAAACCGCCAGCCATGAAGCGAGCATGTGAGTTCTTCACCGTTTATTTGACCAAAAACTGAAAGATCAGCTTGGCGGTGAGGACATTTGCGTTGCATCACATAATCACCGAGCTCAATCTCGTCGCTTAAGTCTTTATCTATTTTTAGCCTTGACGCGGCTTCCAATTCGGTTCGCGTGATTCGTTCAACAGACAGACTCTTGAAAAAGTTGTAGATGTATTCGTTGAACTCGCCTGAGCGCCATGCCGTGAATCGACAACTTAAGAAAAACGAATTTGACCAGTCAACGGCTCGTTGCTTAACGATTGTTTCGAGCAGATCTCGGGGGATGTCAAACCGAAAACCAAACTCTTGCTTGTTAAAACGCTCAACTTTTCCTGACTGGAAGTTAATGAAAATGTCAAGATTGTCAGTTTTGATCAAGCAGTTTGCACCAATACCAGCGCGCAGTGCTGGTGCGAGCGCCATCAAAGGTTCGAACCAGGCTTGAAGCGCCACCATCAAGTCGCTAGGCGCTGACTGCCACTTTTGTTTTTCGTCTTTGAGCCATGAAGCCCAATCAGATTGATATTTGCGCAGGTACTTTTCTTTTTGGTCGAAAATCTCTGCCAAGTTTGTGTTTTCAGGCTGAGAAACGCTGATCGACTGTGGCGTTATGTCAACAGTCGTGCCAGGGATCGCCAAGATGTCTTTCGTTCTACCAAGTTCTTTGAGTTTTTGTAAAAACTTTGTTTGATCAGGAAAGATTGAAACTTCATCTCCGGTGATCATGTTCATATGAAACAATGCTTCATCCAAAAAGCAGGGTGGGCCTGCCGAAGGTACAACCGCGCGTGCATCTAAGGTTTCAACGTATTTAAGAGCTCGCGAAAATTGACTCTCTACTTTGGCTTTTGCAAGTTTGAGTTTTGTTGCATCATCTTGTTCGTAAACCATCGGATACCAAATTGCTCCGCTGTATTGCAGCCAGTGCAAATCAATCGGCCCGTGACTCCGTAAGGCGTCTAAGTTTCCGGTTCGACAATCATTCTGATTCACTAATCGTGTTTTGTTGTCGCTAACAACCAGTGCTGAGTCGCCACCAGGCCCATCAGTGATTGAGGTTTCAACATGAATCGCTATTTTCGTCTGATCATCAATTGAGATTTCTATACCGTTTTGGCTTTTTAAAAATTTGGTAAACCCGAGAGCGCTTAGCCGACGCTCAAGTTCACGTCCCGGAAAATCTGGTAACAAAACAGTTGCATCGCGACTCACGTGGTCTGCAAGAAAGGCTTCGTCCAAATGATCGCCATGAACGTGGCTTATATATAGGTGTGTTGGCGACTCAATTTTTGCCAGAACCTCAGCGGGCAACTGGTCGTTTCGCGGGAAAACAAACCATGAACCAAAAAATGCGGGAACGAACCACGGATCGCAAAGAATTGTCGAAGTACCCGACTCGATGAGTATTCCAGCATGTCCTAGCGAGGTGGCTCGCATAATTATTTAAGCAACAGGGGGATCGGTGAACTGCTGGCCACTGCGAGCAACGTGCTCAGTCCACTCTTTTCCATTCCAGTAACGCAATTCGTATCTTCCAGACGGATCTGCATACCATGCGGCGGGTACCGATGCGCTGCCACTTGAAGATGAAGTCGCAACTGCCGCTGGCGCAGATGCAACTACCTCGGAAGATAAAGAAACTGGCCGACGAAGAAACGCGCAGTATCGTCCGTCAAATGTCGGCAGAATTTCGACAACTTCCCAACCTTCGCTCGACTTCTTTGTCAATTCATTAGCCATAGCTTCAGGGCTTGCGTTATATGGATTAAATGCAACGTACTCAAACATGCAGTCAGACTAGTGCGAAATGCGCTTATTTAAATGACCACGATTACGAATTCTGTGCACCGTAACCTTGTAGTCGTGATGAAAAATCGTTCGAAGCGCATTGGATATTTTGGTCCAACCGGCACGTTTACTGAGCAAGCCTTGCTCACACAAAACGATCTAGCCAAATGCGAACTAGTTGCTTACCGCACTGTGCCTGATGTCCTAGATGCTGTTGAGTCGGGTGAAGTTGAGCAAGGATTTGTGCCGATTGAAAATTCAATTGAAGGCACGGTCAATTTCACACAAGATGCCCTAGTTTTTGATCACAATTTGTTGATTCAGCGTGAGATTGTTCTTGACATTGAACATTGTTTGTTGGCGCGCAAGGGTGTTTCAATTTCAGATTTGACCGGAATTATGTCCATTCCTGTTGCGACTGCTCAGTGTCACAGTTACTTGCGAAAAAATTTCACGACTCTTGAAGTGCGCGCAGCGAATTCAACCGCAGAAGCAGCGCAACTTGTGGCTGCGAACTCAAGTGAAAAGTTGGCAGCGATTGCGCCACGCAATGCAGCCAAGGTTTATGGTCTTGAAGTGATCGCTCAAGATATAGCCGATCACCAAGGCAATCAAACCCGATTCGTGTTGGTCGGCAAAGACACGGTGCCGACTGCAACCGGTCACGACAAAACTGCAATTGTTGTTTTTCAACGAGCCGATGAACCAGGAAGTTTGATTTCAATTTTGCAAGAGTTTGCTGCGCGCCGAATTAATTTATCCGTATTACTTTCGCGGCCAACAAAGCGTGGCGGCCTTGGTGATTATTGCTTCATCATGTATGCCGATGGACATATTCAAGACGAGTTGATGGCCGATGCGTTGCGCGATCTGCACGCTAAACAAGGTGACGTGAAATTTCTAGGTTCGTATCCGGCGAGTGGGCAACATGCTCACACTGCGCGCGAACACGCAGATGCTCGATGGCGTGAAGCTGACGATTGGATGACAGAACTAAGAAGTCGCATCACCCGCTAGCGTCTACGAACGGAACGGTGGCAGAGTGGACAAACGCATCCGCCTTGAAAGCGGACGGCTGTAAAAGGCCCGGGGGTTCGAATCCCTCCCGTTCCGCCACGAGAGGGTTCAAACTTTGACCGTTACACTAAGAAGTCGCTTGGGTAATGAAATTGATAGTTACTCGTTCTTTAATTTTTGGAGAGGTGCCAGAGCGGCCGAATGGGGCGCCCTGCTAAGGCGTTGTCCGGGTAAACCGGACCGAGGGTTCAAATCCCTCCCTCTCCGCCAGTCGATTTTTGTGTTTTTGTGCGCCTTGATCGCGACGTCGATTTTTGCGGTGTCTTTTACGGCGGCCCCAGTTCGCGCCGCTTCATGTACTGAGTATCACAAAGCTCGGTCTAATGATTCATGGAGTCGCATTGCCGCGCGTTACAGCATGTCGCTCAAGACACTTTTAACTTTGAATAGTGCTAAGACTTCGACGATGATTTTGGTTGGGTCACAAATTTGCACATCAGACAAACCAATTTTAGTAATTCCAGACACGGTCTATAAACGCAAAGATGTTGTGGCGATTATCCGTGAGGTGTGGCCTGACGAACACGAAGAAAACGCTTTGTTTGTTGCTCAACGCGAAAGTAATCTGCGCCCGAATGTTGTCGGCGGGTCCAACGACTGCTGTATCGGTCTTTTCCAGATTTTTTATTCAGTGCATCGTTCGTGGCTTACGAATCTTGGCGTGACCGAGCCAGCACAACTTCTTGATCCACGTGTAAATGCTGAGGCGGCGTTTGCGCTGTTCAAGCGCAATGGAAACTCGTGGAAACCTTGGTGGACAAAGTCTTGGAGACCTTAAGGCAGTAGGCTAAACACTGAATTTTGCGCTCGTAGCTTAATGGATAGAGCATCTGACTACGGATCAGAAGGTTGGCGGTTCAAGTCCGTCCGAGCGCGCCAAACTTCATTTTAAAATTTAGATAAGACGATGCCAGTAAATGCTTTGATTCGGTATGTGTTGGCATTGAGATGCGTCGCGAGAGGCACGAAGTCAAGCCAAGAAATTGAATTTGTGGCGTCATCGGTACCAAACGATTTAACGTCACTGAAATATTTTTTGAATTCACCCGAGGCACGGCGAAGATGAAAATCCGAAGTAACAATTGCGATTTTTGTATTCGGTTTCATACCAAACAGTTTCAACGCCTC
>ENA-OREM01000645-OREM01000645.1-marine-metagenome-genome-assembly--contig:-NODE-645-length-22200-cov-7.009944_pt1 | contig 22200 bp, 25 predicted proteins | sample MGYA00248623_ERZ508561 | MGnify/ENA primary metagenome ERZ508561 (study PRJEB26227, sample SAMN06264494) | marine metagenome | isolation source: Columbia River Estuary | place: USA:Columbia River Estuary...
AAAAACGGTATCCTAAGTATTTTGCAAAAGATGTTGCCAACCCTCGTTGATGATGTGGTTGCAGTGAATGGTTAAGACGCCTTAGGCAAAAAAAACTGCGCATAAAAAAGGCGGCCCGATGGGCCGCCTTTTTTCGTTTGTCGTTTTCGCTGCCGCGGGCTATTAAGCCGGCTGCATTCCCATATTACGCAAATGACGGAAGTGTCCTTTGATGGCACTCATGGTTGTGCGGTATTCGTTGTACGGCAACTCAAATTCTGCCGCAGTCTTGCGCACAATCTCTGCAATTTTCGGGTAATGGATATGATTAATCGTAGGGAACATGTGGTGTTCCACTTGGAAATTTAAACCGCCTGTATACCAAGTCACCAACCAATTTCTCGTGGCGAAATTCGCCGTTGTTTTCATCTGGTGTTCAATGTTTGTGATGTTCTGTACCTCTTCCTCGGTAGGGAATTCAGCCTTATCCACAACATGTGCTAACTGGAAGGTGATCGAAAGAATGAATCCTGCAATCACGTGCATTACTACATTCCCCCACAGCACTAGATACCAAGGCGCACCTAATAACATAGGTAGGGCATAAAACACAGAAAAATGGAAAAGTTTACCGACGATAAGTTTTGTCCAAACCATTCCTAGACTCTGGTCTTTTGCTTTAAACAGATCGCTCTTGTTGTAATTCACCACCTGCTTGAAATCTTTTTCGAGCAACCACTTATACGTCATCAACGTATACGCAAAGGGCGCATAAATGTGTTGGTATTTATGCTTGGGCAACAACTGCTGACTCGGATGAAAACGGAAAATACTGCCGGTTTCAATATCGTCATCGTGGCCGTCGACGTTTGTATGCGTGTGGTGTTTCATATTGTGCTGGACACGCCATGTGTAGGAGTTGCCCGCCAACATATAAATCGAAGCCCCAATTCTGCGGTTCCACCATTCGCTGCGCGTGACAGTGTTGTGTAGTGCGTCGTGCATGAGGTTCATTCCAACACCTGCCATTCCTAAACCGGTAATGGCCCACAAGAGTGTAGTCATACCGAATCCCCAATTCGAAGTCAAGAAAAAGACAAACGGAACAAGATACAGTGCCAGATTGAGAACGGCTTTAATGTAATACCTGTAGTCTGCTAAGCTCGATTTATTCTCATCCTTAAAATACGCGCGTACTCTTTTGCGTACCTCTTTTTGGAAATCACTAGAACTCTTAAATCTTAACATGAAATAATCATTAATTAAGTTGATGAAATTACTAAATAACGGGCCAAGTAGCGCAACATATGGTAAATTTGCATTTAAATAACGCAATCAACAATGTTGAAAAACATAAATCCCACAGAACTAAAGGCTTGGAAAAGGCTTCAGAAAAACTTCGACAACGATAAACGCACCTTAAAAACGCGCTTTTTCGAAGATCCAGACCGTTTTAACAAATACCACATTAAGTGGGACGGCCTTTTGTTCGATTTTTCTAAAAACCACATCGGTTCCGAAACCTTTGCTCTATTCAAAGAACTACTGAACGAGGCAAATGTTCGCGAAGCCATACAAATGCAACAGGGCGGAGCGAAAATTAACGCGACAGAAAACCGTGCAGTACTACATACCGCATTGAGAAATATGTCTGGCGATCCCATTACAGTAGACGGTGAAGACGTAATGCCTGGTATTCGTGATTCTTGGGCAAAACTGGCCGCTTTTTCAAATGAGATTCGTTCTGGCGCTTGGAAGGGTCATACTGGGAAACGCATTACAGATGTGGTCAACATTGGTATAGGCGGCTCCGATCTAGGTCCTCGCATGGTGATTAATGCGCTACGTCCATTCGTTACTGACGAGATGAATTTCCACTTTGTGGCCAATGTAGACGGCGCCGATTTACACGAGGTACTGCGCAAGGTACATCCCGAGACCACGCTATTTATCATCGCTTCCAAAACCTTCACCACACAAGAAACCATGAAAAACGCGAACAGCGCAAAGCAGTGGTTTTTGAATAATGGCGGTGCTGAATCTTCTGTGGCAAAACATTTTGTTGCGGTCAGCACCAATGCTGAAGGCGTAGCTGGATTTGGAATAGACACCAAAAATATGTTTGGTTTTTGGGACTGGGTTGGCGGACGCTACAGCGTATGGTCTGCTATTGGTCTACCGGTCATTTTGGCCATAGGTTTCCAAGGTTTCCAAGAGTTTTTAAGTGGCGCACACGCCATGGATAAACATGTAGCCACTGAGGATTGGGATAAAAACATTCCAGCACAAATGGCGATGTTAGGAATTTGGTACCGAAATTTCCACGGCGCAGCGAGTCATGCCATTCTTCCTTATGATCAATATATGGACCGATTTGCAGCCTATTTTCAGCAAGGCGATATGGAGAGTAACGGGAAGTATGTCGACCGCAATGGCAAGAAAGTGAACTATGCAACAGGGCCAATTATTTGGGGCGAACCTGGTACGAACGGCCAACACGCCTTTTATCAATTGATCCATCAAGGTACCGACCTGATTCCTGCAGATTTCATTGCATCCAAGAAACCGCAACACAGCTTAAAAGATCACCACCCTATCCTTCTCGCAAATTTCATTGCACAAACTGAAGCTTTAATGACGGGTAAAACCAGAACAGAGGTGGAAATTGAAATGCGTCAGTCGGGAATTTCGGATAAGATGGTCGAAGAAATTGCGCCCTTCCGTGTATTCGAAGGAAACCGCCCAACCAACAGCATTGTTGCGGACGAACTGAATCCCTACCATTTGGGACAATTAGTGGCCGCCTACGAACACAAGATATTTATCCAAGGTTACATCTGGAATGTGTTCAGCTACGACCAGTGGGGCGTGGAGCTAGGAAAGGTATTGGCTAAAGCGGTGCTTGGAGAACTCATGGGCAGCGGCGTGCATCACGAGCACGACAGTTCTACCATGGCGTTGATCAATTATTTGAAATAAACTTTACAACGAAGCTCTAAAAGCGTCCAATAGCTCATTAAGCTGCTGGGCGCTTTCTTCTTTTACGCCACTAGCAAGCTGGTCTATGGTTTCTTGCTCCATCAAACGTTTAACTAAAGATTGACCTTTGTCCGTAAGGTAAATGTGTAGCACACGGCGATCATCGCGGTCGCGCTGTTTAAAAAGGAGTTCCATCGATTCTAATCGGTCCACCATACGTGACGCGTCGCTCATCTTGTCAAGCATGCGTTCACGAATCTCAGAGGTCGTAATACCCTCTTTTGCAGCGCCATTGACGATACGTAAAACGTTGTACTGCTGCATCGTTACGCCCTCTTTCTTAAGTACCGTGGCAATCCTACTTTTCAGTTGATTGTAGGTATAAATGAGGTTTACAATGAGCTTAGACTGTTCGCTGCGAAAAGCCTTTTGCTTAATTTCTTTTTCGAGATTCATTAATTCTTAACGTAAAAAGAGGGTCGATGTTCAAACATTCATTTTCTCAAAAGAAAACCCGCTCTAGCGGGTATCCTTTTATACAGTCATGATATCCTTTTCTTTCTTAGCATAAAGCGCATCGCACTTCGTGATGTAATCGTCTGTCATTTTTTGAATGTCCGACTCGAGATCTTTTCGTAAATCCTCACTTAGGCCGTCGTTGCCTAATTTTTTGAGCTCATCCATCGCGGTCTTGCGCGCTGCACGAACACCAACCTTAGCATTCTCACTTTCGCTTTTTGCCAACTTTGCAAGGTCACGACGACGCTCTTCAGTCAATGGTGGTACGCTAATAATAACGCTATCTCCATTATTCATTGGGTTAAAACCTAAACCTGCATTCATGATCGCCTTTTCAATCTCAGTGATCAACTGCTTTTCCCATGGCTGGATGCTGATGGTGCGGGCGTCAGGTGTATTCACATTACTTACTTGCGATAAGGGGGTGGCAGCTCCATAGTATTCTACCATGACTCCTTCAAGCATAGAAGGGTTCGCACGACCTGCGCGGATTTTCACCATCGCCTTTTCGAGATGGCTAATGGCACGATCCATATCTTCCTTCGTCGCATCAAAAACAAAATCTATTTCGTCTTGCATCTTATTGATTTGAATTTCTTAATTCTTAACTATTGTACCCACGCCTGGTGCGCCTTCGATCACTTTCATCAGGTTTCCTTCGGTGTTCATATCAAACACAATAATGGGTAGTTCGTTTTCTTTACTCAGGGTAAATGCTGTCATATCCATGACATTTAATCCCTTATCATATACTTCTTTGAAGCTTAGCGTTTCAAATTTCGTTGCGGTTGGATCTTTTTCCGGATCGGCGCTATAGATTCCGTCTACGCGCGTTCCTTTAAGAATAACATCGGCTTGAATTTCCACTGCGCGGAGTGTTGCACCAGTATCCGTGGTAAAGTATGGGTTTCCTGTGCCCCCAGAAAAAATGACGACGCGGCCTTTTTCTAGATGACGAATAGCACGGCGGCGAATAAATGGTTCCGCCACTTTATCCATCTCAACAGCACTCTGTAGTCGTGTTTTTACACCTGCACTTTCAAGCGCACCTTGAAGCGCTAGGCCATTAATTACCGTTGCTAGCATACCCATATGATCTGCTTGAACCCGGTCCATGCCTTGTGATGCACCGCTGATCCCACGGAAGATGTTTCCACCACCAATGACCACGCCTACTTGCACTCCTAATTCAGCAACTGCTTTAATCTCTTCAGCATATTCGGCAATCCTTTTTGGATCTATACCAAATTCCTTATCGCCCATTAGGGCTTCTCCGCTTAGTTTCAGGAGTACACGATTGTATTTCATCTCAGTAGGTTTGAACACAAATATACCGCAACAATCGAAGGCAATCGAACGAGATAATTCTAGTTTTTAAACCGTTACCAACTTTTTGCTTTGGAACAAAAAAAACCGCGATGGCAAGCCATCGCGGTTTTCTATATATACTGAGTACAGTTTTTACAAGCTTACACGCTTGAAATCTACCACTGCCAAACCAGCTTGAACGCTAGTTAAGTATTTAGATACACTCAACTTACTGTCTTTGATAAAGTCCTGGTCCACCAAAGTGTTTTCTTTGAAGAATTTATTCAATCGGCCAGCGGCTATTTTTTCTAGCATTTCCTCTGGCTTGCCTTCTTGACGCGCCAAATCTTTACCAACCTCTAATTCACGATCGATAACTTCTTGTGGTACCGCATCACGGTTCAATGCAACAGGGTTCATTGCAGCAGCTTGCATCGCTATGTCGCGACCCGCCTCTGCAGCTTCAGCCGTCAAACCTACCAAAGTACCAATCTTGTTGCCCATGTGGATGTAAGACGCAACGTAAGGAGCGTTTACAACAGCCATTTCAGCAACTTCAATTTTTTCACCAATCACACCCGTTTGCTCTTGCAGTTTGGCCGCAACAGTTAAACCACCTTCGAATTCAACAGCACCAAGCTCTTCAGAAGTCGATGCACCAGTAGTTAATGCGATGTCTGCAATTTTATTTGCTAAGGCAACGAAATTTTCGTTTTTCGCAACAAAATCTGTCTCACAAGATAATTTGATGACAACACCTTTATCAGCACCGTTTGTCTTTGCAATAACAGCACCTTCAGTTGCGTCACGATCAGCACGCTTTGCAGCTACTTTTTGACCTTTCTTTCTTAGGATGTCAACTGCAGCTTCGAAGTCGCCTTCTGCTTCAACTAAAGCTTTCTTACAGTCCATCATACCAGCTCCAGTTTGCTTTCTGAGTTGATTTACTTCAGCAGCGGTAATCTTTGCCATGATATAGAGTATTAATTTGAATTTTAATTAAAAAGAGAGCCGCAAAGGTTTCCCTACGGCTCTCTCAAAAAGTCTTTATTGTTTCAACAAACCGGTAAGGATTAAGCCTTAGCCGCTTTCTTGTCAATTTTTGCTTGCTCAGCAGTCGCCTTATCGCTCTTGCGCTGAGAGAGACCACCTTTTACACCTTCAGTTACGAACTCCATAACAGCAGCGATACTTCTTGAAGCATCATCGTTTGCAGGAATCGCGTAATCTACACGGCGAGGGTCTGAATTTGTATCTACAATACCGAAAGTTGGAATGCCCAACTTGATTGCTTCGTCTACAGCAATGTTCTCACGCTTGATATCAACGATAAACAAGGCAGCTGGCAAACGATTCATATCTGCTACTGAACCAAAATCCTTCTCAAGCTTCGCACGTTGACGGTCTACCTGTAGACGTTCACGTTTTGAAAGTGTTTCGAACGTACCGTTTTCTTTCATCTTGTCGATGCTTTGCATCTTTTTGATGGCTTTACGGATCGTTACGAAGTTGGTCAACATACCTCCTGGCCAACGCTCAGTTACGTAAGGCATGTTTGCTTCGCCGGCATATTTTGCTACGATTTCTTTTGCTTGTTTTTTCGTCGCTACGAAAAGGATTTTACGACCTGATGCTGCGATTTTTTGGAGCGCTTCTGTAGCCTCTGCCATTTTCGCCTCAGTTTTATGAAGGTCGATCACGTGGATTCCATTGCGCTCCATAAAGATGTAAGGCGCCATGTTTGGATTCCACTTACGGGTCAAGTGTCCAAAGTGAACACCCGCATCCATGAGTTTTTTAATGTTGTCTGTTACTGCCATTTTTTTGAGTTTACTTTCCCTAGTAAGCAATGTACCAGTAGCCTTGTTAAGAGTCTGGTCCATTTGGATACTAAATCTCGATTAACGTTTAGAGAACTGGAATTTCTTACGTGCTTTCTTCTGACCGAATTTCTTACGCTCGACCATACGTGGGTCACGAGTAAGTAGTCCGGCAGGCTTCAACGATGTGCGGTTCTCGTTATCAATCTCAGAAAGAATACGAGATACACCCAAACGAATTGCCTCTGCTTGACCAGTGATACCACCACCAAATACATTGACTTTAACGTCGTATTTGCCAGTAGTTTCTGTCAAACTGAAAGGCTGCTCCAATTTGTAGTGCAACGGCGCAGTGTTGAAGTAGTCCTTATAGTCCTTGCTGTTTACAGTGATGGTACCAGTACCTTCGTCCATGTAAACACGAGCTACAGAAGTTTTACGTCTTCCAATTGCGTGAAACTTTGCCATTTATTATTACTTATTTGATTTCATTAATGTTGATCACCGTTGGCTTCTGAGCTTCGTTCTTGTGCTCAGGACCAGCATATACGTGCAAGTTGCGGAACAACTCTGCACCTAGGCGATTCTTCGGTAGCATGCCCTTAACTGCCTTTTCGACAATGCGCTCAGGGAATTTCGCCATGATCTGCTCAGGGTTCGTAGTGCGCTGACCACCAGGGTAACCTGTGTGCCATACGTACGTTTTGTCCGTCATTTTGTTTCCGCTCAAAACAACCTTCTCAGCGTTAACTATAATAACGTTGTCGCCACAGTCAACGTGAGGTGTGTAATTAGGCTTGCGCTTGCCTCTGATAAGCAAGGCTACCTTAGATGCCAAACGTCCTAGTGTTTGACCTTCTGCGTCAACTACTACCCAGTTCTTTTCAACTGACGCCGCGTTGGCTGAAACTGTCTTGTAACTTAATGTATTCACCGCTAATGCGTTTTATATGTTTAAAGTGTTGCGTGTACAACCCCCAAAAAGGGCTGCGAAAATACATCTTTATTTAGCTAAGAACCAAAAATCTATGCACAAATTGTTGACATCTGGATTAGTGCTTGCTTTTTGAGTTGGATAGATGGACAATTAACACGAAATTGCACACCATGCAAAAATACATACTATCCCCTATTCTAGCAGTATTTATCCTTCTTTCCGCACCGTTGTTTGGGCAAAAATGTGGCCATGACGTGCTTGAAGAAGAAGTTAAACGACTGTACCCCAACTTAAGTGCGGACGAAGCTGAATTTATCTCGACGGTGAATTTTGATGCCCCCCACAATACTGAAGCAGTCGTTCATACTATACCTGTGGTGGTGCACATTATCTACGACACGCAAAGCGACAATATTTCTGACAAGCAGGTTCGTGATGCCATTATAGGCCTGAACGAAGATTACCGGCGTTTAAATGCAGATACTTCAAATACGCGCTCCATTTTTCAAGGGGTAGCGGCGGATTGTGAGATTGAATTTCAATTGGCAAAATTGGACCCTCAAGGGAATTGCAGCACAGCCATTACTAGAACCCAAAGTGCATTGAGTGTGGGCGCCAATAATAATGTGAAGGGACTGATCAGCTGGCCCAATACCAAATACCTCAATATTTGGGTGGTGAACAGTATTTCGCTTTCTGGCAGCAGCTCAACAGGTACAGTATTAGGATATGCCTACAAGCCCAATCCTGGTCAAAGCACGACCTACGATGGGATTGTTATTCGTCACGACCGTATGGGAAGAATTGGCACAGGTACAAGCATGGGCAGAACCCTTACCCATGAAGCAGGACATTACCTAGGACTGGACCATCCTTTTAAAGGCGGTTGTTTTGCTGGGGATAATTGTGCAGATACTCCACCTGTGTTAGAAGCAAGTTATGGTTGTAATACGAATGCAAATACGTGTTCTAACGATAGTCCAAACAAACCCGATATGATCGAGAACTACATGGACTACGCAGACGATAACTGTATGAATCTTTTCACAGACGATCAGCGCGCCATCATGCGTTCAAATCTCGCGAATGTCTCGAGAAGAGGCTATTTGATTAGTGCTACGAATGCGCAGACTACAGGGATAGAGCCGGGAATGGCACTGCCGTGTGCACCTCAAGCAAATTTTAAGGCGAATCAAACGGTAATTTGTAATGGAACTACGGTCCAATTCACTGATATGAGCACCTCTGGAAACGCGACTAATTGGTCGTGGTATTTCCCAGGAGGAACGCCATCAACTTCTACCGCGCAAAATCCGACAGTCACTTACAGCAATGCATCTGGCAAGACCTTCAAAAATTACGATGTAGGGTTAACCGTAACCAACGCGGTTGGGACGACACAATCCTACATTGATGGTTATATGAGTGTTCATATGCCAAACAGTACCATTTGGGCAAATAACTTCAATTCTGGTTTTGAGTTTAATACTATTCCAAACGGCACTTGGCATGTAGAAAATTCGGAAGGCGATAATATTAAATGGGAGCGCAATAGCTTTAATAGTTTTGAAGGCGATTTCTCTGTCAAGCTCGATAACTACAACAACGAGCCAGATAATACCGATGCTCTGGTCACTAATTTTATCAATGTAAATAGAGCGGCCGCGATGAATTTCAGTTTCCGCTATGCAGTTGCCAGTAAGCCTGGTTTTGCCATGGATAAGCTCAACGTTAGCGTAAGTCAGGATTGTGGCGAGACTTGGGAAAGTGTACGTACGCTGCTTGGGCCACTGCTTTATGCGGCAACAAACAAACCTAATCCTTGGAATCCGACCTCGAGCAGCAATTGGCGTAAGGTAACTGTTGGTTTAGATGATTATATAGGCAATCAGCCCATAATGATCAAAGTTGAATTCATTTCAGGAGGGGGAAATAATGCCTTCTTGGATGCCTTCAACCTAGACGTTACACTGGATCAGGAAGAGTTGAGCGCCAACAGCATTACTATCTTCCCAAATCCAAGCAATGGCCTTTTCCAAGTAGAAGGTCTGCCTGCAGGCACGGCGTACCGCATCTTTAGCATCGACGGCCGTGAGATCCAACAAGGCACGTTGGCATTGGATGCCAGTCTCCAGGTCAATGCGAGCCCAGGCTATTACATCTTCCAAACCGAAGGCGTTCGCAAACAATTGATCATTCAATAAACCGCGATCCTTCTCGGCGAAGCCCCCGGCGGAGCCGAAAATTTGAGCATAAAAAAGGCGCCCCGTGGGGCGCCTTTTTCGTGGGTGCTATTTGCGAATTTCTTCCTCTATGTCGGTAGGAACCATGATGTCCACCGGATGTTCTTCGAGGTATTCCAGCAAGCCGTTATAATCCTCGGTAAGGAAAGTCATAACGGTTTGTGTGGCTTCATCGGTACGCTTGGATAATTGGTCAAACAACGCTTGCTCATTACTGCCCCAAGCGCGTGACGAACTCAAGAGCTGCCACAAAGAGCTGCCCCATTGGCTCGACCATACCTCCGGCTGTTCGAAATAGCCTTTGGTTTCTTTTTTACCGAACACATGATGACGTGCAGCCTCCAACGCTTTGGCTGTCGCTTTCACAGTGTCCACTAAGGCCGAATCAGAAGCATAGGGCTCGCGCTGTAAGAGGGCTTGAAGGCGCTCGATGTTTTCATTGGCTTGTGCCAACGATTGTACCGCGAGGTCTAAATCTGCTTCTATGCCTTCGATTGCTTTGAAGGCTTCGCGACGCGCTGCCAAATCTTCATCTGTGACCCAAGATTCCATACGGTAATCGTATTCAACCTTGAGTGGTTGTGAAGCGGTTCGACCGTCCCAATTCATTGTTACGGTGTAGGTTCCCGGCAATACAGGAGCGCCACGGCGATCGCTTTGCTCTTTCTCTTCTTTGCGGACCTTGAACTCTGGATATTCGGTACCTTTTTCCCACATCGCCCAACGCCAGTTCTGTAATCCAGCTTCCTTCACGCTGATGTATTGGGTATAAATAGTATCGCCACCTTCGTTTTGATAGTCCACACGTAATTTCTTCTTATTATCCTCGGCAACCTCAGGTAGGTAGGCCGTCATACGCGCTCCGAAACGGCGATTTTCACCCCGGAAAGTTGACATACCGGCAAAGCGTACTCCAGGGCTCTGACGACGTTCCCATTGATACGCCGTTGGCGGCTCGAAGAACGTTGGCGTGCTGAGGCCATTGCCCGCTGCTAAAACTCTCAACGGCTCGATATCATCGATCACCCAAGCACCGCGCCCAAAGGTCCCTAGGACCAAATCCTTTTCGCGGGCCTGGAAGGCAAGGTCCATCACTTGGGCCGTCGGTACTGCATCGGTCCATTTGGTGTATGAAGCGCCTCCGTCCAAACTGACGTACAATCCATATTCGCCGCCGACAAAAAGTAGGTTTGGCTCCACTGGATCTTGCCACACACTGAGAATAGGTCCGAAAATATCGCTGTCGTCCACCACACGGGTGACCTTCTTGCCAAATTCTTCAATCTTAAACAGGTACGCGCTCCAATTATTTCTGCGGTAGTCGTTCGCTACCACCCAAGCAGTCCCTTTGTCGTAATCAGAGGCACGAATTTGAGGTATCCAAGACCCCTCAGGCAAGCCTTTCAACTTCTTGCTCAAGTCTACCCAATTCGCTCCGCCGTCCATGGTCACGTGCAACTTTCCGTCGTCAGATCCCGTCCAAATCACATTTTGATCCAGGGCACTCGGCGCAATAGCAAGCAAACACGTGTGGTTTTCCGCACCCGTAACATCGTAGGTCAGCCCCCCGCTCTCGAGTTGCTTTTGTTTCTCTGGATTGTTCGAGGTCAGGTCAGGGCTAATAATGATCCAATTCTTCCCATTGTCCGTGCTCTTGTGCAAGAATTGGGAACCGAAGTACAAGCTCGTCTCCGGCGCGTGAGGATCTAATGCAATAGGCGCATTCCAGTGCCAGCGTAATTTTTCCCCTTCCGGATGAGCCGGTTTGATAAGCTCAGAATATCCCGTCTCTGCATTCACTAAACCTACATTGCCCTCTTGACTCTGCGCATAAACCGCATCTGTTCGACCAGGCACGGGCACGACATCAAAACCGTCGCCAAAGAATAGTTCACTCCACTCCTCGTTGCGAATGCCGTCCACCGTCAAGCTGTATGCCGGCCCTTTCCATGAACCGTTGTCTTGCATCCCGCCATATACATTGTACGGCAGCTGATCGTCGACGTTGATATGGTAGAATTGAGCCAAAGGAAGGTTCTCCACAAAATGCCAAGTCTCTCCATAATCATAGGAAATGTTCATACCGCCATCGTTCCCCTCAATGATGTGCGCCGGATTCGCCGGGTTGATCCACATCGCGTGGTGGTCAGGGTGAATGCGATTATAAGGGGTAATGGTTTTCCAATTTTTTCCTCCATCATCACTACGCGTCACGTAGGTCCACAAGCTGTATACGCGGTCTGGATTTTGAGGGTCCACTCTTAAATCCGCATAGTAAAAAGGACGGTTTCCTGCCTGCTCACTTTCGGTGACCTTGAACCAATTCTTTCCGCCGTTCGTGCTCTTATACACCCCGTTTTTCTTTTCTGTTTCGACGAGGGCATAGACGATATTAGAATTGGACGGTGCAATACCTAATCCAATACGGCCCAGATTCCCTTTCGGCAATCCATCCTCTTCGCCCAGCTTCTTCCAATGTTCGCCACCATCGTAGGTAATGAACAAGCCGCCCGAAGGACCACCGCTGGTAAAGAACCAAGGCGCTCTGCGGTACTCCCACATATTGGCAATCAACTTTTTCGGGTTATTCGGGTCCATCACGAGGTCTCCCGCCCCCGTTTTTCCGTCGATATATAGGCTCTGGGTCCAATTTTTTCCGCCGTCCGTACTCTTATACACCCCTCTTGGGCTATCTCCCCAAGCCGACCCAGTGGCACCCACGTAGATCTCATCGGTGTTCGAAGGATTGATTAAAATTCGGTGAATGGTGCGGGTCTCTTCCAAGCCCAAACACTCCCAACTCTGACCGCCGTCGTAGCTTTTGTACAAACCGTAACCACTGGTTTGTGAGTTTCGAGGATTCCCCTCACCTGTTCCCACATAAATGATGTCCGGATGGGTCGGATCAATAGCGATAGCTCCGATCGAAGCTACTTTCTCGTTTTGAAAGAGCGGCGACCAGCTCTGCCCGTTATTCGCACTTACCCACAATCCACCGCTGGCCGACCCTGCATAGATCGTCGTGGGAATTTGAGGATGCACCGTTATGCAGGTCACACGTCCACTCATCCCAGCAGGGCCGATATTTCGAACGCTGAGCCCATCCATGACTTGTTCCAATGGCGAGGCCTGCTCTTGTGCTTGCACGCCTACAACACAACTCATTAGTACGGCTGTAATTAATAGCTTAATTCCTGTGTTTTTCATCAATCCCCGTTATTGTCTTTCGATTATTATTTCAGTCTTCGCACACAAAATGAGCATGAAATACACACTCATACCGGGGTGCGATTGGGTTATTTTAGAATTTTGAAAGGAGAAGGTACACATTATTGATTTACCTTTCAGATGATTTTAAAACCCCTGTTATGAAAGCCGTCAAACTGTGGAGCTTTTGCCTCCTTTTCTTTGGATTCTTTAGCAACGTTCAAGCGCAATATCGCGAAGTAGGTCTTGTCACCTCAGCCTCGATGGGAATTATGTACGGACCCGTATTAGATGCGCGTCCCATCTATAAATGGGGGAAATCCATTGCACGTGTACACACCCTTCGTGCAGAACGTACCTACATGAATTACTCTCGCTATCAAGACAATAATTACTTCAGTTTAAGCACCGGATTTTTTACCGGCCAAGAATGGCGTAAACCCATCACCGATCGGCTGTATTTCTTGCACGGCCCTGAGATAGGTACTTTCTATTCTTCGAGTATAAATTATTCGAACATTGCACCAAGCCTGCGCTATCAGATTGGCGCTTTTTACCAAGTTAACGATCACCTTAACATCGCGCTGACCGCTCCAATGTCGATCACCACCTCCTTTGGAAAATCAAACGGCACTTGGAATCAAAGTGCCCTAAGTATGGGGCTCTTTAGCGAAAACAATCTATTGATGTTGACGTATTCATTTGAAAAGCGGGTAAGGAAATAGCTTACTACTCCACCGTGATGAGGTTTTCTTGTGGAGTAAATTTGATAACCCCTATCTACTTTCCCACATCTACATTCATCTTTTTAATATGTAAAGACAGTAATGACTTGTTCCACTCTTTGTTAGTTGGGGTTCTAAACCCTCTATCATTTATCTCTTTACAAATTTGATTCAAAGATAAGGATTTCTCTATCCTCAAATTGGATATGAGTTGGTTCAGTTCCTCTCTTTCTTCTGTACTTACCTTTGATTTATGGGTAGGTTTTAGTTTTAGTTTATAGGTTGAACTTTTCATCCCATCTTCTATTTGATAGGTTGTCATACCTTTTTTATCCTTACCTAATTTGGTGAGTTTATCATCTATGATTGGATACTTAAATACAAAGTTCAACCTATGAGATTTCTCATTGGTTAGATACTCTACGTCTATCACTTTGAGATAATCTTTGAGGAACTCTTTCTTCTTTTCTAATGGATAATCTAAAACACTATCTATCTCTAAATACATTTTGTTTAACCAATCAATCCATTTAGATGTGTTAGTGTATAGGAACAACTCTTCTTCTAAATGATTTATATCATTATTTAATTCATCCCTCATATTAGATATTTTCTCGATCATCCTTTTTCCTTTACCCTTATCAATATGATTGGTTAGAATTTGAACTTCTATATCAATTATATTTTCCTCATACTGTTTGAGAATTCTCTTTTTATCATTTATGTATTTTATTCTTCTATGTGTTTCCTTTTTTACATTACCAACTTTATCAAATTTTGGGTTGAGGTGTTTAATCTTGTAGTTCTCTCTAACACTTTTTGATTCTTTTATCACTGAAATAATATGGTTAAGTATTTTAGTGTCTGTTTCCTCAACTCTCATACTCCTTTTCAAAGAACAATTCTTATGTTTATCTCCCCATTTAGATGGATTTTTCCATTTATACTCTACACTCCTACAACTATATAAGTTGTTTCTTCCTTCTCCACTTCTGATAGATAATTTAACTCCACAACTTTTACAATAGATTAAACCATCTAAGATGGAGTCATTATTTTTTTCAGATACTTTATGTTTCTGATTTTCCAAAAGTTTCAATTGGACTTCGTTCCAAAGTTTTGTTGGAACTATTTGAGGAGTTTTAACATTGATGGTTTCTACAACCTTAGATTTCCCCCCAACCATTTCTTTCCATTCCCACTTTTGAATTCCTTTGTAAAGAGAGTTTCCTAACATCTTCTGAATCGTACCTAAATTCCACCCATCCTTACTTCTTTTTGGAGAGTATTCGGTTTTGGTATCCAAATAGAGTTTAATTTCTATTGTGGATTTACCTTCCTTGTACATTTTGAATATGTGATTTACAACTTTCTTCTCACCATCATTAGGAATCAGTCTTTTATTCTTTACATCATATCCGAAAGGTTTGGTACCACCTACAAATGTGTTTCCACTTTTAAGGGAATTTCTTTTTCCCATAACACTTCTCATTCTTCGGAGTTGGTTATCGTATTGGGAAATAAGGGACAACATATTCATATTTAGATTATCCAATGGATTATCTAGATCAAACGGTTTGGGAGAAGTCCCTACAAATACCTTAACCCCGTATTCAATCAGAACCTTATAGATACTCATCCAACTTTGGGTGTTCCTACCTAATCTATCGGTATTGAACACCCAAATATTCTTTATTGTCCCTCTCCCGACTTCATCCAAGAGTTCCACCAACTTTACTCTTTCATTGATTTCAACTTTGAATGAACTTTGAGAACCTTCATTGAAGATGATGGGTTTATACCCCAACTTCTTACTCATCTCCAATCCCATCTTTTTTTGAACCTCTAAACCACCACCTTCGTTCTGTTGTATGTCTGAAGACACCCTCAATAGGATACCAATGTTTTCCTTACTCATAGGGGGTTAAATTTATGTTTGTTCATTACACTAAATTAAATAAAATTAAGGAACTTATGTAATGTATAATTTTTAACCCTATAAATAGTTACACTAACACATCATTAGTACGAACATACTTTCTAACCTTGACTACAGTTTTAGTTGACACCCCTAACCTTCCACTTATATCTCTAACTGATTTCCCTTTTTCTAATAATGAAATGATCTTTTGTGTTTTCTCTTTCTTTAGGAAATCACTTCGGTTTTCTTTAGTTCCTATCTTTCTTCCCAACTTACCACCATTCATTACATACATCTTTCTACCCATCTCAGTTCTTTCCAATATATTTTCTCTTTCCAATTCATAGAGTGAACTCATTACTGATGTGATTAGATTCCAAATTGGATTCTTCTTTCCATTTACCATAGATTGAAGATTCCCCATACTTTTTACAATCACATTAACCTCATTATCCTCAAAGAATTTAAGAGTGGTGAGGGTGTCTATGGTGTTTCTACCCAATCTACTCAGTTCTTCAACAACCACTTCAGAGACCTTTCCATCATTAACCAACTGAGTTAGTTTGTTCCCTTCAGTTCTTTCAGAAAATGGAATTTTACCACTTACACCTTTATCAAATAGAGTTAAATCATATTCGTTCTTATCTAAGTCAAATCGTTTTCCTTCTTGTTGTATCGTTGAGGTTCTGTTGTATTTAACCTTCATAACTGTTGTATTTTAATATTCAATACTAATTTACAACGATTTTAGTCAAAACCCAAGTAATAACACGGATTTCGGTGTGTTCCATTATGTTACGATTAAAAAGAAAACGAATAAGTTTTCGATAGGATAAAAAATGGACTCCGATATGAAAACGGACTACATCAGAATTTAGACCTTTGAATCAGTTTGGTTTACATGAAAATACCCCACCCCTCTGTCTGAGGAATGAGTTTGGTAGTTATCTTTAGAAATATAATAATCTAAATTGTCACTAAATGAAAAGATTGAGGTATTTAGTATTGGTAACCTTTGGTTTATTTATAGGGTTATTGATAGGTTTAGTTTCTTCCAACCAAGTGGATTGGGGAAACTACTATTTCATATTACTTGTTTTTGGAAATGTAAACTACCTGAGTACGATTTATCTATCAATTAGGTTAGAGAAAAAAAAGTGGAAAACATTGATACTTAGTTATATTGGAATCATTTGTATTCTCCCACAACTAATGGGTGGATATCTATCATTCCTCATATTACCCTATTTCGTGTTAATGGTAGATTTACTTTACAGAACAAGGAAAACATTATCCTAATTCATCTCCGAAATTAAACTAAGTACAATAAATGATTTGGGTATTACTCATTTTTGTATTGGGTGGACTTCTCACTCAATTGAAATATGTAAGTGACAGAAAAAGAAATAGGTCACGAAACAAAAGAAGGTTTTAACTCATCCTTTTCCACCAATCGGTTCTGAATTGTTTCTCATACTCTTCCATCTCAATAAGGTCATACAAATGAAAGTATTTGGAACTCGTCCTTGTTCTTCCAATTCTTTTATTGTTGGGATTATGAAAATATTATCCTGTGATTACAATTTTACTTCCATTTAAGAATCAATCCACAATAAAGTACGTTTGATATATAATTATCAAGCATAACCACTTCAGAGTTTGGATTAAATGTTGTTCCAGGAAGATCGATAATGGACTTGATCCCAATAGTTCTTGTCCAATTTCCATGACTACTAAAAAAACAAACATCTGTGGTTAACCCAGCTTTAATAGTGTTAATTCCCCCAGGAGAAAGTTCGTAATAATCATCTCCTAACATCGCGTAACCATAAACTCTTAAAAATGAAATTTGTGGTCCAGCCATAAGGTGTAATGATTGGTCATTACGGAACTCAAATCTTTTATATGTTACTACAAACGGTATTGAACTATATGAATTGTAATGATATTCCCCATCTATTAGTCCAGACCTTAAGTAGTGAGTGGAGAGTCCAGTTTTTATGAAACCTTTATTAGACATCTCTATTATCCCACTCAATTGTACATGAGCAGAAGACAAGTATTCAATTTGAACAGGAATGTTAGGAATATCAGAATAGGTACTAACCATATATCCAATATCACAACCAATAAATAAATTGTAATTACTTTTTAAGTGAATAGATCGGTAATTCATGGATGTACTGTCAGAAGTTCCATTTACTATACCTTGTGAATACAAATGAGTTGATAATAACCCGAAGATTAAGGTCAATTTAATATTTTTCATTGTTTGGTTTTTAGGTTCAGTAATAATTATTGCCAAGTCTCGTATATAGCTTCGTATCAGCAGAAGTCGTTTTGGTTTCCTTTAAGATAACCAAAAGGACGATGCGCCCGGATATGAGTTATATACGTTGTTGGCGGTAGTTTGTATTCTACATCTTTTTCTTTGTCAGCCTTCTGGCAACGAAGTCGTAGTTTGCAAAAAGTAAGTAGCCTAACAATACATTTAGTACACTGACTGTCAAATTGAACTTGTCCTTCTCACCAAACTCTATTCCTGCAATGTCACCCTTGAATGCCCAGAATAAGTTACTTAACAGTCCAGGAATACTTTTTATGAGAAGAAGTCCACCGATTACAAAAGTCCCAATCTTTATTATGTCGTCCGCTTTAATGTTGCCCAGTTCTATTCTGTCGTCATTAAAACCTCTCTCAAGTTTTAGGAAGCCCACAAGTCGGTCAGCTTTAAAAGTCAATAACCAAAAGAGTCCAATTGTCACAACGAACACAACTGTCACCCAAACAGCTATAGTCGCATCAAGATGTCCAAGTGCAAATATTATGTTGTTAGGCAAAACTGAAAACATTGTCGTCACTGCTGAATACAGTCCGAATAATTTAATCATCAATACCAAGAAGTCTCTTTTGGTCATCTGTCACTCTCTTTAAAAATTACCGCCAAGTCGTGTATATAACCTCGTATCAGCAGAGGTCGTTTTGGTTTCCTTTAAGATAACCAAAAGGACGATGCGCCCGGATATGAGTTATATACGTTGTTAGCGGCTTTTACCTTTTTTGGGTTAAGAGTTAAGTGAGTCATCTCTAAATGAAGGTTAGGAACACTTTGATGATAGTAATTACTATTGCAAGGGATATAACAAGTGAATAGAGCATTTTCCTATTCTTTCGTTTTCTTCTCGATTCCAGAATTTCCTTGAGTCTGAGTTTTTCTTCCTTTGAAAGTTCTTTCCCAGCTTTTCCCTCCAGATTTAGCTTGAGTTTTCGGTAAGAGGATTCCTTTCTATCTCGCAACTGATTTTTATTGTTACGAAGAGAACTTTGCATATTCGATATGAATCCTCCGCCTCCGCTCATTGATTTTCTTCTTATTGGTAATTGCCGCTAAGTCTCGTATATGACTTCGTGATAAGCTCTGTGGTTTTGGTTTAGCTTTTTTGAAGGTAACCAAAAGTGCAACGCGTCCGATCATGAATCATATACGTTGTTAGCAAACGTATTTCCACAAATTAAAATGCATATCCGATAGATATTCCACCAAATGGATGAAACACATCTCCATGTAAATGCCTGTCTAATTCATAGAATGGTGTAAATCCTGCTCTCAGTAAAAATCTACTATCTGGTTTTTGGTATCGATATCCTATTCTGCCGGCTGCAAGCGTACTCCAAAACCAATGTGTTGGATTATTTTCTATATCTCGACCTGCTTCATAATTTAATACTAAACCCAATCCAAATTCCAGATGATGTTTTCCAAAGGAGAATAATTCATTTACACATATTGGAATCCAGGTATCTCGAAATCCAATGGTTGGAGGATAATAAGACATGCCTAATTGAGCAGTTGTTTTATACTTAGCCCGGTTTATAATAATTCTTTCATAGTTAAGAGAGTAGGCAAAACCATGGCCACCTAACTCTAATTGGATATTGTTTCTCCTCTGAAATACGCTGCTATTTTCTTCCTGACCGAAAACAGGATAGAATAGTACTACCAAAATCAATGCGCAGAGGAGCTTTCTCATGTTTTCAAATATGTTTGCTAAGTCACGTATATGACTTCGTGATAAGCTTTGTGGTTTTGGTTTAGCTTTTTTGAAGGTAACCAAAAGTGCAACGCGACCAATCATGAATCATATACGTTGTTGTGCTTAGTTTTTATTTTTCCATTCATCAGGTATCGTTGGGAAATCGTCTTTCCAAATTCGCTCTTGTGAGTTCCACATTAAGTAAGGCGGGTCAAAACCAATTGTAAATATCAATTCATAAGTTGAATCATTTATTTGACGAATTTCTGGATATGCAGTCTCCATTTCGTCTTCCATAAATCCGAGTGAGCGTAGAGTTTCCCAATTATGTGATTCTGGTATTTTACCTGTTTCGTTTACATAATTTTCGATATTCTCGATTAGTATATTTCCACGTTTTAATTCCCTGCTATGTGTTACTTCAATTGGAAGAATGTATAAAACCAAAAATCCAACTAGAAAGAAGACAATAAATATTAGAATACCTTTTTTCATTGTTAAATTAAGCACAAATCTTGTATATAACCTCGTATCAGCAGAGGTCGTTTTGGTTTCCTTCAAGATAACCAAAAGGACGATGCGCCCGGATATGAGTTATATACGTTGTTAGCGGCAGTTAATTTCTATATACAGTCGTACTATGAAGGTCATGATCTCTTCTCCATCCCTTGATTTTTTGCACCACATATATGTACTCTCCATCTGTGAATCGAAGTACTTTGAAGTGATAATCTCTAGTTGCAGAATCTAATTCTAGTTGTTTATTTAGGCGCTTCTCCAGTTCGATCGAGTCTTCTCCTTTAACTGTATATATTGATACAATCCTTTTTGGTGTATCCATAAATAGGTGAGTTGGTATGGAGGAATTATCTGGATGAAGGAGATCGTATATAGGGACTCTTGAATTAATATGCACTTCCAAACCCTCCATTAACCTTGGCTGACCCGACACATTAACAGTGGTAAAATAGATTATATATACGAAAAATGATTTTTTCAAGATTAGATAATTGCCGCTAAGTTTGGCTATGAAGCGTGGCGCGGAGCGACATGATTTATAGCCTTTGTTGTGTACCGTTTTTATTATTCTGTTCCAATTAAGAATGGTTGATTTTCTAATTGTTTCTGATACTCAGCTTTTGTCTTGAATGGCCATAATTCAAAGTCGCCACTCTTTTTCATTTGTTCAAACTCTTGTTCCCTTGTCCGCTTTGCATCTCTGTAATGTTGTCCGAAAGTCAGAACACTTTTCATAAAGTCCTTAAATGAAAATCTCATTATCGGGTTTGTCATGTCGACATATTCCCAAGTGTATTCATAGTCAGATTGAAGAAAGAGAATACATCTTGCTATTTCTTTAACTGCAAAGTCGGAAAGCGAGTCGTTTCCTTTCAAACTATGGTTTCTTGTATCATCGTATAAGCACCAAGCCATTTCTAATACTGGTCGGATAACAGGATCGTCCGACAAGCATTCCTTGGCACTATGATAGTGATCTGGTAAATATCCGTAAGACACATCATCCATTACTCTTTCTTCGAACTCGTCATTCGATATCTGACCTGTCGACAAGTGCCTTAAATGAGTGGCTAGTAATTTTCGTCTCTTTTTGTCAACCATTCTCGGCTTTTTAAATGGTACACAAGGTTCGGGTATGAAACGTAGGGCATTTCGAAGCTACTTACTTGTCCACCTAGACAAAGCTTGCGAACAACTCGAAACTTGCGGAAACCACTGTCCGCCCTATGTTTTATACCCATTGTTGGCACTAGTGTTTTTTAATTTAATACTATTTCAATCGCTAACAAGGCAAATATTAGTATCGGCCAAGTCAAAATTGAATATCCTAATATTTTATTTCTCTTATAGAGTTTGTTTCCTAAAAGCAAGTTTACAATCAATAGTAGAGGATATGAGTTGACACCGATAAACAGTCCCCAAACCATTAATTGATTAGCATTTGGGTCGTCAAAAAAGAAAATAGACATAAAAAAAGTCAATGGCCAAACAATTATTGGCAAGAGACTTAAAACACGGAAAATCTTGAATGATATGTCTGGTTCGTTATTCAATTACTAAATTTTATCTTGTATGTAAAGTAGAAGTCGGCTTGCTGGGTCAATAATTATTGAAACCCTTTCGCTTTTATCCAAACTCCTGTTGTAGTAATAATTACCACCGTCTTCTATCCATTCATTTGAGTTCTCAGGTAGAGTTTTCATTAATTGTTCGAAATTCAAAGAGTCAAATTCAAGCTCTACAGTTATTAGGTAGTCAGAACCTGCCATACCTGATTCTTCTACAGTGTCTTGAAGGACTATGTAGTCTTCAGGCAATTTCAGGTCAGAATTTTGTTCAATCAAGTCCGCTCGACCATTAATAGTTAAACAACTATTCATTGTCAAACTGAGAATTAGTATTTGAAGTAGTCGTATCATTTTACATTAGTGCCAACTTCTTTTATGCTCTGGTTTATGCCCGTTGAAAGAAAGTCCACCAGTAAATCGGGAATTGTACAGGTTTATTGT
>ENA-OREM01000646-OREM01000646.1-marine-metagenome-genome-assembly--contig:-NODE-646-length-22146-cov-3.545788_pt1 | contig 22146 bp, 24 predicted proteins | sample MGYA00248623_ERZ508561 | MGnify/ENA primary metagenome ERZ508561 (study PRJEB26227, sample SAMN06264494) | marine metagenome | isolation source: Columbia River Estuary | place: USA:Columbia River Estuary...
AGTAGCCTGCGCCGCCATGATGCTCGCCTCGATGCTCTCGACGGTTCTCCTCGCGCAGGCCACGCCCGCGTCGCCTCTCGATCGCTTCAAGGCGCTGAAGGGCACCTGGGACGCCGACATCGATGGCGACGACAAGTCCGACACGACCGTGGAGTACCGCATCGTCGGTGCGGGAAGCGCGGTGGTCGAGACGCTCTTCGGCGGAACCGAGCACGAGATGGTCACCGTGTACCACATGAACGGCAAGGACCTCATGTGCACGCACTACTGCGCCGCGGGCAACCAGCCGCGCCTCGTTGCGAAGCGCATCTCAAAGGACTCGGTCGTCTTCGAGATGAAGGACATCACCAACCTCGCCGATCCGAAGGCGATGCACATGCATGCGGCGACGTTCACCTTCAACGCCGACGGCACCGTGCGCGCGGTCGAGCTCACCGCCAGTTCGGGCAGCCGCCTGCTCGACGAGGCCGCGTTGGCGGCCGCCCGGGCGTCGACCTTCGAGCCCGCCACGCGCAACCACGCGCCCGTCGCGTCGGAGGCCGTCGCCAGCTATCGTTTCGAACTACGCTGACCATGCGTATCCTGGTCGCATCCTCCAACCGCGGCGTGAATGGCGGGGCCGTCTATGCCCGTCGCATCCTGTTGCTGCTCCGCGCCGCCGGGCACGACGCCGCCTTGGCGTGCGAGGAGGACTCGTGGGTCGGTCGCGACCTGCCGGCTGACGTCCCGGTGCTGCGCACCGACTTCACGCGCTGGCCGTTCGACGAAGGCGATCGTGCGGCCGCCTGGTGTCGGCGGCATGGTATCGGCCTCATTCATTCTCACCTGACGCGCTCCGGCAACTTCGCCGCCCTCCTGCGCCAACGTCATGGTATCCGGAGCGTGGCTCACCTGCACGCGAACCATCCGCAGCTGCATACCGGCTTCCATGACCTGCTCCTCGCCGTCTCAGCCGATGTCGCGCGCCGCCATCGATTGCTGCCGTGGAACTGGATGACCGAAGTCGTCACCTTGCCCAACTTCGTCGATGCCGCCGAGTTCCGTCCGGCGTCCGCCGGCGAGCCTGACCCCTTGCGCGCCGCGCTCGGCGTCGCGGCCGAAGTCCCGGTCGTCGCGACCGTCGGCCTGATCTCGCGTCGTAAAGGACAGGACCTCGCCGTGCGCGCCTTCGCGGAGCTGCGCCGGACGCGGCCCGACGCCGTGCTTGCCGTCATCGGTGGCGGCGTGCTGCCGGCCGGCCTGCCGCTCGACGGCGTCCGCTTGCTGGGCCATCGCGAAGACATCTCGCGCCTGCTGCCTCACGCATCGGTGGTGGTCGTGCCTTCGCGCGAGGAGCCCTTCGGCCTCGCCGCGATCGAAGCCATGGCGTGCGAAGTCCCGGTGGTCGCTTTCGCGGTCGGCGGCCTGGCGGAGGTCATCGGCGGTGGCGCCGGCGTCGCCGTGCCTCCGGGAGATTGCGCAGCCATGGCCGCCGCGATGAGCGGACTGCTGTCGGATGAGGCCGCCCGCCGTGAGCAGGCGAGTTCAGGTCGGGCGATCGCGCTCGCCCGTTATGGCAAGGAAGCGCACCTGGCGGCTTTGGTCGGCCAGTTCCGCCGCGTGCTCGCTCAGTAAGGGCTGACGGGATTGCCGTTGAAGCCCTTGAAGCGGCGGTGGACCCAGAGGTATTGCTCAGGAGCCGCGCGGACGGCGTCTTCCAGCATCGCCGTCAGGCGCAGTGTGTCGGCTTCCGGATCGGCGGAAGGGAAGTCGGCCAGCGCTGGGCTGATCGTGAGCACGTAAGAGCCGTCCTTTTCGCGGCGGGGGAAGAAGGTGAACACCGCGGCGCCCGACATCTTCGCCAGGCGCGACGTCGAGAGATTCGTGATGGCGGGCCGGCCGAAGAAGGGGAGCACCGCCGACTGCGGCGTCCACTTGCCTTGGTCGGGCGCATACCAGACCGCTTCGCCATCGCGAAGGGCGCGCATGAGGCCGGACATGTCACGCATCTCGATGGCGCGGTTGGCCCAGGCCGTGCGGTGCTTGCGGAGCAGGTCGGCCAGCACGGGATTATTCGGATCGCGGTAGAGGCAGCAGATCCGCGTCCGCAGGGCGAGCATGCGACCGGCGATCTCGAGCGTCGTGAAGTGACCGGAGACCAGCAAGACGCCGCGGCCGGTGGCCAAGGCTTTCTCCAGCGCTTCGACGCCTTCGATGCGGGAAGGGGGCAGGGCGGCGGGGTGGCGCCACCAGCAACGCGCGACTTCCAGGATGCCGAGGGCGAGCGACTGGAAGTGGCGGCGCGCCAGCGTGTGGCGGGCGGACTCCGTGAGCTCCGGGAAGCAGACGCGGAGGTTGACGAGCACCACGTGGCGGCGGATCCGCACGACGTGGAAAGCGAAGGCGCCGAAAGCGGCGGCGAGGCCCCTTTGCCAGGACCAAGGCAGCCAGGCGACGAGCCAGAGGCAACCCAGGGCGACGCGGGTGAAGGCGGCGCCGGATAGTCGGGCGAGGCGGGGGGCGGGCATGGCGGTCAGGGGCGGATTCAGCGGCTATGTTGCCAGGCCTTCACCCAATCGATTTCAAAGGTGTTCTGCGAGGCTGACTTCAGGCCATAGCCTTTCTTGGGGCGTTCGCCGTTCCAGCCTTTGATATTGGATTCGCTCGTGAGCAGGAGGAACTGCGGCGCCTTCGAGCCAGGGCATTTCGCGTCGGTCCAGACGACCTTGCCGTCGAAGCTGAAGCGGTAGCCCGAGTCGTCCCATTCGACGCCGTAGTCGTGCCACCTTCCACCGACGGACGCCGGATGCTGCGTCGAGCTGCTTTTCTTCTCCGTCGCGTGCTGGTAAGGCCCCCAGTGCAGCACGGACTGGTAGCCGCCTTTCTTCAGGCCGGTCGTCTCGAGGATGTCCATCTCGACGCCGTCGGCCGCGGCGCCGGCGGCCGTGCCGGATTTGCCGTAGGTCGGCGACTGCGACCAGAAGGCGATCTGCGTGCCGGGCTGGACGGAGAAGCGGCAGCGCGCCTCGACCTTGCCTTGGACGAGGGCGAACTTCTTGCGCGTCGTGACGAAGCCGCAATAGGTCGTCCCGTCGACGTCCGTCCAGGTCGTGATCTTCAGCACGCCGTCCTTCACGTCGACCGCCTTGGGCGAGTTGAGCGAATCGCGACGCTTGCCGGTCTCGATGTTCCAGGTCTTCGCGTCGAGTTCCGCACCGTCGAAGCCGTCGTCGAGCACGAGCTTGAGCGTCGGTTCGGCGGCGCAGACGGAGGCACCGAGCAGCAGCAGGAGGAGGGCGCGCATGTTATTCGAGGTCGATGAAACGGGGTTCCGTCCCCGAGAGCAAGGCGCCGAGTCGGCCCCAGTCGCCGTCCCGGAGGCTCCGGTCCATGATGAGAGTCGTGTCGGCGAGCGTGCCCCCGGGGGCGCAGCGCACGGACCACAGCGGGCGGCTGCTCGTCGGGAGCATCGCGAAGCGGATGTCGCCGACGAGGATCGCGCCGTCGGCCTGGTCGTAGGTGTTCCAGCCGCCGGTGAAGCGGGAGAAGTCGGCGATCAGGTGGGAGCCTTCGGAGAAGGGCGGGGGATTGCCGGGGGACGTCGGCGCCCAGGCCGCGCGGGTCTCGCCGACCACGAGACGTGTCCGCGTGAACGGCACGTTGCGCACCGCCGCGACGTGCCAGCGCCCTTGGTGGAGCCAGACCGCCCGCCAGACGATGAGGTTGGAGACCGTCGGCTTCACCGCCAGGCGCTCCGGCGTGATGGCCTGCGTCGCCAGCCAGGCCCGCAGGCTGCGCTCGGCGCGGGCTTGCTGCGTCACGCCGACCGCCGCGTAGGCGCCGAACCACAGCAGCGCGTAAGCCGCCAGTCGCGGCGAGTGCCGGCGCCAGGCGAGCACGGCGAACGTCAGCACGGGCAGGGTGACCGCGAGGTCGATGATGGGGAGGCAGTCCCAGGCGAAGCGCGCTTCCGTGAACGGCCATAGCAGCATCGTGCCGTAGCTCGTGCACCCGTCGCAGAGCAGGTGCGTGAGCGCGCCGGCGAGGCCGGGCAGGAACAGTTCGCGCCAGCCGACGTTGTGCCGCCGACGGAAGAAGAGCGTCGTGAGCCAGGCGGCGGCCAGCGCCAGCACCGGCATGAACACGAAGCTGTGCGTGAAGTGGCGGTGCCAGCGGAAGGCGACGAGCGGATCGTCGGCGGCTCGGATGAAGACGTCGAGGTCAGGCGCCTCGGACGCGAGCAGGGCGGCCACCGCGGCGGCGGAGACCGAGCCGCCGCGACGATGGACGGCGATCCCGGCGGCGATGCCCAGGGCGGCGTGCGTGAGGTTGTCCATGCGTCGAACTTACGGGCCTCGGCTCCGGAAGGAAGGCGGACTTTCGATTTTCCGGTCCGGATCGTCAATAGGCTGGAACTTGCGGGCTTCCCCATCGTCTAATCCCGTACCCCATGAGACTGCTCTTCTCCGCCTTGGCGCTGTGCGCCGCCGTCCTCAGCCAGGCCGCCGGCAAGGATTTCCCGCTCGTCGAAGCCCGGGAGGTCACGGCGCGCGGCGGGCTCCCGAATTTCTTCCGCAAGGCCCAGACGACCGGCGCGGAGATCAAGATCGGTTATCTCGGCGGCTCGATCACCGCCCAGAACGGCTGGCGCGTGCAGACCCTCGCCCATTTCAAGCAGGCGTGCCCGCAGGCCAGCTTCACCGAGATCAACGCCGCCATCGGCGGCACCGGCTCGGACCTCGGCGTGTTCCGCGTGCAGCAGGACGTCCTCTCGAAAGGGCCGGACCTCCTCTTCGTCGAGTTCGCCGTGAACGACGGCGGCGCCGACCCGCAGCGCATCATCCGCGCGATGGAAGGCATCGTCCGCCAGACCTGGAAGGCCAACCCCAGCACCGACATCTGCTTCGTCTATACGATCACCGAAGCGCTTTCGCCGCCGATGCTCGAGGGCAAGCTGCAGCGTTCCGCGAGCGCGATGGAGAAAGTCGCCGACCATTACGGCATCCCCTCGATCACCCTCGGCATGGAGGTCGCCAAGCTCGCCAAGGCGGGCAAGCTCCTCTGGCGTGCGAAGCTCCCGAAGACCGCCGACGAGCGGGCCGCGCTCGCCGATCAGTTCGTCTTCGCGCCGGATAGCACGCACCCGCATGAGTCCACCGGCCATGTCCTTTACACCCAGGCCATCGTCCGCTCGCTGCCGGCCCTCGCGATCGCGAACGCCACGCCGACTCCGCACGTGATCGGCCCCGCCCTCGATGCGGCGAACTGGGAGCGTGCGAAGCTTGTGCCGATCACCGGGGCCAAGCTCTCCGCCGGCCTCGCGTCGGCGGATCCGGCGACCGACGCCCACGCCAAGGTCTGGGCGAAGCGTCTGCCGGTCATGGTCAAACTGACCCGGCCCGGCCAGAGCCTCGAGTTCCGGTTCCAGGGCACGCACTGCGCCGTCTACGACGTCGTCGGCCCGGCCGGCGGCATGGTCGCCGTGACCCTCGACGGCAAAGCGCCGAAGACCATCCCCCGCATCGACGCCTATGGCACCTACCCGCGCCTGAGCACCTTCATCGTCGGTACCGACCTCGCCGAGGGGGTGCACAGCGTCCGGCTGGAACTCCTGGCCGATCCGATCGACAAGGCCGCCGTCCTGGCGAAGAACAAGAATAAGATCGATAAGCCCGAACGCTTCGCGCCGCTCGAATTCCACCCCGGCGGCCTGCTCCTCGTCGGCGAACTCGTCCCCTGAGAGTCCCGACCCGTCGCCCAGCCTTGACCGCCCCCTGACCCCCTCTGAAACTCCGCACCTCCCCCCTCACCCACACTAACATGCGTTTCGGCCTCAATACGTTCCTCTACGCCTCTCCGTTCACCAACGAGAGCGCGCACCTCTTCAAGAAGCTCAAGAACTGGGGCTTCGATTCCGTCGAGATCCCGATCGAGGATCCTTCGCACGTCGACCCGAAGTTCCTCAAGGCCGCCGCCGCCAAGGCCGGCATCGCCATCGGCTCCATCTGCGCCGCCATGGGCCCGGGCCGCGACCTCCGCGGTTCCGCCAAGGACCAGGCCAACGGCCGCAAGTACATCATGGCCCTGATCGACCAGGCCGCCGAGATGGGCTGCCCGCGCCTCATCGGCCCGCTCTACTCCGTCGTCGGCCTCATCGGCGCCCATGACGACAAGACCAAGGCCAAGCACTTCAAGCTCGTCGTCAAGAACCTCAAGGTCCTCGGCAAGCACGCCCAGAAGAAGGGTGTCGAGCTCGACATCGAGCCGCTGAACCGCTTCGAGACCGACTTCCTCAACACCTGCGACCAAGGCCTGCGCCTCGTCAAGGCCATCAACCTTCCGAACGTGAAGCTCCACCTCGACACGTTCCACATGAACATCGAGGAGAAGAACCAGGCCGCCGCCATCCTCAAGGCCGGCAAGCACCTCGGCCACTTCCACGCCTGCGGCACCGACCGCGGCACCCCGGGCAATGACTCGCTCGACTGGAAGCCCATCGTCGCCGCCCTGAAGAAGATCGGCTACCAGCAGGAGGTCGTCATCGAATCCTTCACCACCGACGTCAAGGTCATCGCCCGCGCCGCCGCCATCTGGCGCGCCATGGAGCCCCGCCGCGACGACATCGCCGTGAAAGGCCTCAAGAACCTGCACCGGTTCTTCGGCCGCAAGAAGTAACCGACGGCTGACCTGACCATGAAGCTGCTCACCCCGTTCCTCGCGCTCGCCGCGCTCTGCGCGTCGGTCTCCGCCGAGGACAAGAACCTCTTCAACGGCAAGGATCTCACGGGCTGGAAGGGCCTGGATTTCTGGTCCGTCGAAGACGGCGTCATCACCGGCCGCACGACCAAGGAGAAGCCCACCAAGGGCAACACCTTCCTCGTCTGGGAAGGCGAAGTCGCCGACTTCGAGCTTACCTTCCAGTACAAGATCGTCGGCGGCAACTCCGGCGTCCAGTACCGCAGCAAGCTCGTCGACGCGAAGGGCTTCGTGATCTCCGGCTACCAGGGCGACTTCGAGGCAGGCAAGAAATACTCCGGCATCCTCTACGAAGAGAAGGGACGAGGCATCCTCGCCGAGCGCAGCCAGAAGGTCGTCATCAAGGAAGGCGCCAGCCCCAAGGACGCCAAGAAGCCCAACATCGAAGTCACCGGCTCCCTCGGCAAGACCGAGGAGATCCAGGCCAAGATCAAGTCCGAGGCGTGGAACGAATACCGCGTCGTCGCCAAGGGCGGCCACCTGCAGCACTTCATCAACGGCGTCCAGACCGTCGACGTCACCGACGAGACCGCGGTCGGCGCCAGAAAGGGCCTGCTCGCCCTCCAGCTCCACGCCGGCCCGCCCATGGTCGTCCAGTTCAAGGACCTCGTCCTTAAGGAAATCAAATAACGCATCATGAAAAAATCCTTCCTCAGCCTCCTCTTGTTCTCGGCCGCGTTCGTCTCGGCCGCGGACAAGAAGAACGTCCTCCTCATCGCCGGTAAGCCGAGTCATCCGTCCGGCGAACACGAGCACAACGCCGGCATCCAGCTCCTGGCTTCCGGCCTGAAGCAGGGGGCCGCCGACCTTGTCAACGTGGACGTCGCCCTCAACGGCGAATGGCCGTCCGACGAGCGCGTCGCCAAGGCCGACACGATCGTGATCTATTCCGACGGCGGCAACGGCCACCCGGCGCTCCCGCACCTCGACCAGCTCGCCAAGAAGATGGCGAGCGGCGCCGGCTTCGTCTGTCTCCATTACGCCGTCGAGCCCGCCTACGAGCGCGCCGGCTGGCTGAGCGCCGACGGTAAGCCCGTGAGCCCGCCTCCGGCCGGTCGTTCGTCGACGGGCAAGGGCGCCCTCGAGTTCAAGGACTGGCTCGGCGGTTACTTCGAGCAGCATTGGTCCGTGAACCCGCACTGGGTCGCCGATTTCAAGGTCATCCCTGATCACCCGGCCAGCCGTGGCGTGAAGCCGTTCGGCTCCAACGACGAGTGGTACTTCAACATGCGCTTCCGTGACGGCATGGAAGGCGTCACTCCGGTCCTGTCCGCGCTCGCTCCCGCCGAGACCATGAGCCGCGGCGACGGACCGCACTCCGGCAACCCCGACGTCAAGAAGCTCGTCCTCGAAGAGAAGAAGCCCGCGGTCGTCGCCTGGGCGGTCGAGCGCAAGGACGGCGGTCGTGGCTTCGGCTTCACCGGCGGCCATTACCACTCCGGCTGGGCCAACGACAGCCAGCGCACGCTCGTCCTCAACGCGATCGTCTGGACCGCGAAGGCCGAAGTCCCTGCCGCCGGCGTCGTCTCCAAGTTCACCGAAGAAGAACTCAAGGCGAACCAGGATAAGAAGGTCCCGCGCAAGGCGCCGAAGAAGAAGTAAGCGACCTTCGGGTCGTCCGCATCAGGCCGGGGGTTCGCCTCCGGCCTTTTTCGTGCCCAGAAAAGACGCGGGTCGTTTGACCTACGGGGTCGGCCCGCAACCTTACGGTCATGTCCAAGCACATCGCGATCATCGGCGGCACCTCCGGCATCGGCCGCGCGACCGTCGCGCAGCTCCAGTCCGACGGCCACACGGTCCACGTCGCCTGCCGCTCGCCTGAGAAGCTCGCCGACCTCGGGATCGTGGCGCAACCGTTCGACGCCGCCGCGCCCGGCCCGCTCGCCTGGCCCGAGCGCCTGGACGGCTTCGTGTATTTCCCCGGCTCCATCTCACTCAAGCCGTTCCATCGCCTCACCGCGGAGGACTTCCAGCGCGACCTCCAGGTGAATCTCTTCGGCGCCATCGCCGCGCTGCAGTCGGCGCTCCCCGCGCTCAAGGCGTCGGGTAATGCGTCCGTCGTGCTCTTCTCCACCGTGGCTGTCGCGCAGGGCATGCCCATGCATGCGAGTATCGCCGCCGCCAAGGGGGCCGTCGAAGCGCTCGCCCGCAGCCTCGCCGCCGAATGGGCGCCGACCATCCGCGTGAACGTCATCGCGCCGTCGCTGACCGACACGCCGCTCGCCGGCGCGTTGCTCAACTCCGACCTCAAGAAGGAGGCCGCCGGGAAGCGTCACCCGCTGCAGCAGGTCGGCCGCTCCGAGGACATGGCCGCGCTCGTCGCGCATCTCCTCTCCGGGCACGCCCGCTTCATGACCGGCCAGGTGCTGCACGTGGACGGCGGCCTGTCGGCGGTGCGGACGTTCTGAGATGCGCACAAAAAACCCGGGCGCCTCGCGGGCCCGGGTTTCGGCAGAGCGGTCGTTCCGCTCAGATCAGCATCAGCGCCGGTTCTTCGAGGAGCTGCTTGAGCGCCTGGAGGAACTGCGCGCCGTTGGCGCCGTCGACCACGCGGTGGTCGCCGGAGAGGCCGATGACCATGCGGTGGCCGATGACCAGGCGGTCCTGGGCGTCGACGACGGGCTTCTTGATGGTCGCGCCGACGGAGAGGATCGCGGCGTTGGGCACGTTGATGATGCCGAAGAAGCCGGTGACGCCGTACATGCCGAGGTTGGTGACCGTGAAGGTCGAGCCCGACATCTCGCCCGGCGTGAGCTTCTTCGAGCGGGCCTTGCCGATGAGGGACTTCGCTTCGACGGCGATGTCTTTCAGGGTCTTGGCGTGAGCGTCGCGGATGACCGGGGTGACCAGGCCGTCTTCGAGGGCGACGCCGAAGGAGAGGTGCACCGCGCCGTGGGTGCGGATGCTCGTGCCGGCCCAGGAGGCGTTGACCGCGGGGACGCGGCGGAGGGCTTCGGCGGAGGCCTTCAGGATGAAGTCGTTGACCGAGAGCTTGATCGCATCGGCGCCGGTTTCGGCGAGGCGCTTATTCAGCGATTCGCGCATGGCCATGAGCGGAGCGGCGTCGACTTCGACTTCGAGGTAGAAGTGCGGGACGGTGATCTTGGACTCCAGGAGTCGACGGGCGATCGTCTGGCGCATGCCGCCCACGGGGACGTCGGCGTCAGGTTGGATGCCCTTGCCGTCGGCGGGCGGAGCGACCGCGACGTTGAGCGGACCGGAAGGAGCGGCGGCGGCCGGAGCCGAAGCGGCGGCGGCGACATCGCGACCGACGACGCGGCCGCCGGGGCCGGAGCCGGCGAGGGCGGCGACGTTGAGCGCGGCCTTTTCAGCCATGCGCTTCGCGTAAGGCGAGGCCTTGGCGCGGGAGGCGTCGGACTGCGGGGCGACGGAGCCGGAAGAAGAGGGCGCGGCGGGGATGCAGCTCACGTCGGTCTTCTCGGGGATCGCCGGGACGGCGGTCGCGGGAGCCTTGGGGGCCGGAGCGGCGGCGGGCTCAGGGGCGGCCTCGCCCTTCTTGCCGATGGCGCAGATCGGCGCGCCCACGGGCAGCTGCGAGCCGGCGGGAGCGTAGATCTTGAGGATCGTGCCCGGCACCGTGCAGGAGAGTTCCATCGTGGCCTTGTCGGTCTCGACTTCGCCCAGGATGTCGCCGAAGGCCACGGTCTGGCCTTCCTTGATGTTCCATTTCACCAAAGTCCCCACCGACATCGTGTCGGAGAGCTTCGGCATATCGATAATTTCAGCCATCGGATTTGAGAGTGCGGATTAGGCGAGGACCTTGAGGGCTTCGCGGACGACGCGGTTCACGTCGGGGAGCTGCTGGTCTTCCATGCGCTTGCAGTAGATCTGCGGGGCGTCGATCGAGGACACGCGGTGGATCGGGGCGTCGAGTTCGTCGAACGCGCGCGACTGGATGAGGTAGGCCACCTGGGCGTCGACGCCGCAGAAGGGCTTGTTCTCTTCGACCAGCAGGGCGCGGTGCGTCTTGCGGACGGAGGCGAGGATGGTCTCCTCGTCGAGCGGGCGGATCGAGCGGAGGTCGACGACCTCGACGCTGACGCCGTGTTCCTGTTCGAGGATCTCGGCGGCCTTGAGGCTCGTGATGACGGCGCGGCCGTGGGCCACGATCGTGAGGTCGGTGCCTTCGCGCTTCACGTCGGCGACGCCGAGCGGCACGATGTAGTCTTCGTCCGGCACTTCGCCCTTGTCGTTATAAAGGATGGTGTTCTCCATCACGTAGACCGGGTCGTTGTCGCGGATGGCCGCCTTGAGCAGGCCCTTCGCGTCATACGGGGTGGCCGGGCAGACGACCTTGATGCCCGGGTGGGAGGCGAGGATGGCCTCGGGCGTGTGGGAGTGGGTGGCGCCGACGTTGGTGCCGCCGTTGGCCGGACCGCGGATGACGATCGGGCAGTTGATGAGACCGCCGGACATGTAGCGGATGTTGCCGGCGTTGTTCACGATCTGGTCGAACGCGACGTAGGAGAAGGACCAGAACATCAGTTCCATCACCGGGCGGATGCCGAGCATGGAGGCGCCGATGCCGAGGCCGATGAAGCCCGCTTCGGAGATCGGGGTATCGACGACGCGCTTCGGTCCGAACTCCTTGAGGAGGCCTTCGGTCACCTTGTAGGCGCCGTTGAACTGGGCGACTTCTTCGCCCATGATGACGACCTTGTCGTCGCGCTTGAGTTCTTCGCGCATCGCGGCGCGGAGCGCTTCGCGGTAGGAAATGACGGCCATGACAGTGTGTGCGAAGAAGGATTATTCGAAGATGATGGTGCCGCGGCTGGTCGTGTCCGGACCGCGGTTGTCCTCTTCCCAATAGATGTGCTTGGTGATGTCGGCGACGGTGGGATCCGGCGACTCGTCGGCGAAGACGGCGGCCTTGTCGGCCTCGGCCATCGCGGCGTCGTTGATCTGCTGGGAAAGCTCGGCGGTGAGGACCTTCTCGCGCAGGAGTTCCTGCTCGAAGGCGAGGACCGGGTCCTTCTTCTCGCGGTATTCCTTGATCTCCTCCTTGTCGCGGTAGGTCTTGTCCGGGTCGGCCATGGAGTGGCCGAAGTAACGGTAGGTGAAGATCTCGAGGACGGTCGGCTTGGATTCTTCGTGGGCGCGCTTGAGGGCGATCGCGGTCTTGGCGCGGACTTCGTAGACGTCGTGGCCGTTGATGACGTCCCAGGCCATGCCGTAGCCTTCGGCGCGCTTGGCGAGGCAGCCCGGGTGGGCGGTCGAGCGCTCCTGGGAGGTGCCCATGGAGTAGCCGTTGTTCTCGATGACGAAGATCATCGGCAGGTCCCAGAGGGCCGCCAGGTTGTAGGCTTCATGGACCGCGCCTTGGTTGACGGCGCCGTCGCCCATGTAGGCGAGGCAGCTGCCCTTCAGGCCCATGTATTTGACGGCGTAGGCGAGGCCGGTGCCGAGCGGGGCCTGGCCGCCGACGATGCCGTGGCCACCCCAGTAGTTCTTATCGGGGGCGAAATAGTGCATCGAACCGCCTTTGCCCTGGGAGCAGCCGGTGACGCGGCCGGTCAGTTCGGCCATGCACTCGTTCATGCCCATGCCGACCATCAGGCCGTGGCCGTGGTCGCGGTAGCCCGTGATGATATGGTCGTGTTTGCCCAGCAGGGAGATCGTCCCGGCGGCGACGGCCTCCTGGCCGACGTAAAGGTGGAGGAATCCCCCGATCTTGCCCTGCTGGTAGATGCGGATGCAGCGCTGCTCGAAATGGCGGATACGGGCCATTTTCGTGTAAAGGGCGATTTTCTCGGCCTTGGACATCGAGGCGTTGACCGGATCCTTGGCATAGTCAGAAGGGCCGGCGGGGCGCTTCAGGGATTCGGGGTGGGTAAGGACAGCGGGCTTGGCCACGGTAGTTCGTTTGGTTGGATTGGAGGGGTCTGGCGAGGAAGGTCAAGCGTCCCCTCCCATCGGGTCAATTTGCCTTGACCCGACTTGCGGGGGGCCTCCCCTTTGGCCTATCCTGCGAGTCCTCTCCCAGGCACCCCCTTATCTATGGAAGAAACCCACGAGGCTTCGGCCCGCGAATTCACCGTCCAGAACCGCATGGGGATCCACACCCGTCCGGCCGCCCAGATCGTCCGGCTGGCCAACCGCTACCCGGACGTCGAGATCACCGTCTCCAAGGACGACGAATCGGTGAACGGCAAGAGCATCATGGGCCTCATGATGCTGGCCGCCGGCCTGGGCTCGAAGCTGCGCTTCTCCGCCAAGGGCAAGGACTCCGCCGCCCTCCTGACCGAGATGGAAGCCCTCTTCGCCCGTAAATTCGACGAATCCTAAACCCCCATGTTCGCGCTCCTCGCCTCCTTCCTGATGCTCGCCGCAGGCGAGCCGGTCGCCCCGCCCGCCGTCACCGACGTCGAAGTCGTGCGTCAGCTGAAGCCGGCGGAGCTCGCCGAATGGCATAACGCCATGCGCATCACCACCTTAGGCCAGACGCGTATCAAGCAGGGTCAGAGCATCATGGAAACCAGCATCGCGGCGGCGGCCGCGACCAAGGGTGCGAAGACCGGCGGACTCACCGAGACGCCGGAGCAGATCAAGATCCGGGCCCAGAAGATCATCGATGAAGGCAACGTGCAGGTCCAGCAGGCTGCGCCTTCCCTGGCTCGCCTCCGTCTGGCCGCGGCCCAGCGCGTGGCCGAGAAGATGAAGCCGGTCGATTTCACTTTCGAGATCACCGCCGCCGCGCCGCCCGCCGCCCTCGACGCCGCCGTCGGCCGTCTGCACAAGCAGGCCGTCGACCTCGGTTACCCCTCCGCCCATCTCATCGGCTCGTTGCGGGTCAGTGCCGCCGGCCTCGAACGTCCCGCCGAACTCACCGCCGACCTCCGCGCCGCCTGGTCGCGTCGCACCGGCGTAGCCTTGGCCGCCGTCCCGGCCGAAGGCTATGCTTACGTGCCCGCCGTCGCGCCGGCCGCGCCCGCCTTGTCCAAGGGACTCAATCCCGCGACCGCGCCCAAGCAGCTCGCCGTGCTCTGGGCCGAGCAGTACGTCGTCGGCGCCGATGGCGCGCAGACCCTGCTTTTCCTGCGTCTCGCTGACGCCCATTCCTTCCGCATCATCGCTTCCGAGCTGGTCCTGACCCACACGGGCGCCGCGCCGGTCGTCGGCACCGTCGCCTTGCGCGATGAGCGCAGTTTCATCCCGCGCCTCACGCAGAGCGGCGAATGGACTTTCGGTTTCGAGCGCGACAGCCATCCCGTGGGCTCGGCCCTGCTGACCCATCTTTGCCTGACGCAGAGCAAGCTGTCCGTCGCGGGCGACCCCTACGTCGCGATCGTCGCCGGCGGTGGTCCGGCCGGCGGCGTCGTCGGCGCCAAGTGGCGCGCGACCGCGGTCGAAGCGCCGGCGACCAGCCCCGCCAGCCCCACGGTCGCCGTCACCGCTTTCACCGTCCAAGGCATTCCCGCCGGCGGCGCCGCGGTGGCCGTCGGTCCGCTCACGCTCCGCGTCGGTGCTCCCGGCGTGAAGTGATCAGGCCTGCTTGCGCGCCGCCTTCATCTCGGCGGTCGTCGCACGCTTGAGCTTCTTCACTTTCGCGGCGGTCAGCAGCTGGTGGGCGCGCGTCATCCGGTCGATGAAGAGCACGCCCTGGCAGTGGTCATGTTCGTGCTGCACGCAGCGCGCGAGCAGGCCGGCGCATTCGAGGACGTGGGGCGCGCCGTCGGCGTCGCGGTAGCGCACGATCGCGCGTTCCACGCGCTCGACGTCGCCCGTGACGCCCGGGAACGAAAGGCAGCCTTCGGTGTATGTGTCCGGCTCGCCCGCAGGGACGGACACCGTCGCGTTGGCCAGCAGCATCGGCATGATGTCCTCGGGTTTGCGCTCCTTGCCGTCGAGCACGGGCGCGAAATCCTCGTCATGCACGTCCATCACGAAGAGCTGCAAGGAAAGGCCCACCTGCGGGGCGGCCAGGCCGATGCCCTTGGCGGTCTTCATCGCGCGCAGCATCGCGTCACCGAGGGTGCGGAGGGGCGCGCCGAATTCGCGCACGGGCTCGCCCACCGCCCGGAGGACCGGGTCGCCGTAGGGGCGGATGGTGAATTCGGCCATGGCTTCTGGTTACCTTTTCGCGGGGGCGGGGAAAGCGAAAACGCTCACTTGTCGGCGCCGTAGTCGCCTTTCTCGCAGCGGCGGACGAACGTCTCGGCGCGCTTGCGCAGTCCGTTCCATTTGGTGCGCAGGGCCTGCGTCTCGTCGGGCGTGACGCGGCGGTCGGCGATGGCGTCGGCCACGTCGGCGATGAGCAGGCCGAATTCGCGGACGAGCGTGTTGGCCGCCTGGTCGAGGGCGCCGGCGGCGGGTTCGGTCTCGACCGGCGTGAACTGCCCGCCGGCTTTCTCCGCCAGCCAGTCGAGGATGCGCGTGTCGCCGGTGAGCACGATCAGCTGCGCCGTGCGGTGAAGCGGGTTCGGCTGGCCGCTACCTTGGTCCGCCGGCTCGCGCCATTTGTACAACATCGACGGCGAGACCCCGAGGGACTTCGCGACCTGTCCGTGGACCTGGGCCTGATCGCCCGGTCGGTCTTCGCCGGCCTTACGCAAGGCGTCTTCCAGGACATGGTGGGCTTCCTTGATCCGGCTTCGGCGGGGGGCGGCGGGTTTCTTAGGCATGGGGCAGGCTAGGGCGGACGGGTGCGGTTCCGCAAGCGAGACAGGGGGCTTATAACCACGCCCCGGCTTTGTAGTCAGGGGTTTCGGAAAAGATTGGAAAGGCCGCCCGGCCGCGGCATCGTGCCGGCATGGACGAAGTCTCCCTTGTGTTGCCGGTCAGCCTGCTCGTGGCCGGCCTGCTCCTGATCGCCGCCGAATTCTTCCTGCCGACCGTGTTCCTCGGGTTCGTCGGCGCCGCCGTCTCCTTCGCCGGCATCTATCTCTCCGCCGCGGCGGGCGCGCTCACCTGCGCGCTCTTCTGCGTCACCTTCCTCATCGTCCTCGCCCTGGAGTTCTTCGCCTTCCGCCGGCTCCTGCCGCAGACCGGCATCGGCCGCGCGATGATCAACGTCAGCAGCAACGACGGCGCCGCCGTCCCCGCCGCCGCGGGCTTCGCCGTCTACGTCGGCAAGACCGGCAAAGCCGTGACCGTGCTGGCACCTTCCGGCACCGCCGAAGTCGACGGCGCGCTGCTCGAAGCCTTCTCGCTCGACGGCTTCGTCGAACGCGGCGCCCCCGTCGTCGTCGTCGAAGCCGGCGCCGGCCGCGTCACCGTGCGCCGCGCGCGCTGAACCCTTCCCCCGCTTACCACCATGGATATCCCTAATGTCGTCATCTGGGTCGCCGCCGGAGCCTTGCTCCTGCTCGTCCTCTTCCTGCTCACCTTCCTGGCCGTCTGGGTCCGCGCCCGCCTCGCCGGCGCCGAGGTCGGCCTCTTCGACCTCGTGGGCATGCGCCTGCGCGGCGTGCCTTACAGCGTGATCGTCGACGCCAAGATCGCCGCCACCAAGGCCGGCCTCTCGGTCGACGTCGAGAAGATCGACGCCCACTACCTCGCCGGCGGCAACATCGTGCAGACCGTGCAGGCGCTCATCGCCGCGCAGAAGGCCGGCCTGCACCTCGACTGGAATCGCGCCTGCGCGATCGACATCGCCACCCGCGGCACGAACAAGTCCGTGCTCGAAGCCGTCCTCACTTCCGTGAGCCCCAAGGTCATCGACTGCCCGAATCCTTCCAGCGGCCGCACCACCATCGACGCCGTGGCCAAGGATGGCATCCAGGTGAAGGTGAAGGCCCGCGTGACCGTGCGCACCAACCTCGACCGCTTCGTCGGCGGCGCGCAGGAAGAGACCATCATCGCCCGCGTCGGCGAAGGCATCGTGACGACCATCGGTTCCTCCGAAAGCTACAAGTTCGTCCTCGAGAACCCCGACCGCATCTCCAAGACCGTGCTCGAGCGCGGCCTCGACGCCAACACCGCCTACGAGATCATGTCGATCGACATCGCCGACGTGGACGTCGGTGAGAACATCGGCGCCACCCTCCAGGAAGCGCAGGCCAACGCGAACAAGAACATGGCGCAGGCCCAGGCCGAGATCCGGCGCGCCGCCGCCGTCGCCCTCGAGCAGGAAATGCGCGCGCGCGTCGAAGAGATGCGCGCCCGCGTCGTCGAGGCCGAAGCCCAGATCCCGCAGGCCCTCGCCGAGGCCCTGCGCTCGGGCCGCATGGGCTACCTTGATTTCCAGCGCCTCGAGAACCTCCGTTCCGACACCGAGATGCGCAAGGGCATCGCCGGCGACGGCCCTGCGCCCGGCGCCAAGGCCTGAGCATGGAAACCGCGGCGATCTTCAAGCTCTTGCTGGCCGCCGGCGGTTTCGCCGTGTGGGCCTATCAGCAGCTGAAGGCGAAGGCCGAGCAGCCGGCGCCGACGGCCATGGCCGCGCCGCCGCCCCTCCCGCGTCGCGTGCGCAAGCCGCGCCCCGCCGCCAAGCCCGCCGCGAAAGCGGCCGAGGAGCCGGCCGAAGGGTCGGCGCGTCCGGCGGCCACGCCGCATCTCGACGCGTCGGACCTCGTGGTCACCCGTCCGGCCCGCGCGCTTTCCCGTTCGCAGTTCCGCGGCGCGGCCGCGCTGCGCCAGGCGATCGTCGCCCGCGAGGTGCTCGGTCCGCCCCTCTGCCTCCGCCCGCCGCGCTTCTGATCAGCGCCGCGGCGCGAAGAGCCGCGCGAGCAGGTACGGCAGCGCGCAGCACAGCACGATGCCGGCGCCCGACGGCACCGCCGGCAGGTAATACGAAAGATACAGGCCGGCGACGCCGCCCGCGAGCGCGCAGCCGACGCCCCAGGCCATGACCTGCGGGACGGTGCGGCCGAGCAGCACGCCCGTCGCCGCCGGGATCACGAAGAGCGCCGTGGTCAGGAGCGCGCCGACGAGGCTCACGCAGGACACCGCGCCGAGCGCGACGAGCGCGAGCAGGACCATGCGCATGAGGCCGGGACGGGCGCCGAGCAGTGACGCGTATTCTTCGTCGAACGAAGCCAGCTCCAGTTCCTTGTGCAGGACGCGCAGGCCGAAGAGCACGCCGACCGTGGTCGCGGCGATCACCAGGAGGTCGTCCGCGCCGACCGCCACCACGCTGCCGAAGAGCAGCCCGGCGAAGTCGCGCCAGGAGTTCGCCTGCTGCATGAGCGCGACGCCCGCCGCGAACATCACCGAAAGCATCACGCCGATGGCGCTGTCCTCGCTGGCGCCTTTGCGCGCCGCGAGCCAGGCCGCGCCGCCGGCCGTGAGCAGGGCGGCCGCGAGCGCGCCGAGGTAGGGCGAGAAGCCGAGCAACAGGGCCCCGACCACGCCGGGCAGGATGGAGTGGGTGAGGGCCGTGCTCACGAACGCCATGCGGCGCAGCACCACGTAGGCGCCGAGGCAGGCGCACGTCACGCCGCCGAGGGCGACGGCGAGGAGCGCCCGCACGAAGAAGGGTTCCGACAGCGGCTCGAGCAGGAGATCAAACATGGCGGTGGTCGTGGCCCGAGCAGGCGTGCTTCGTGCGCACGGCGCCGTCGCGCAGTTCGAGGATGCGGTCGAAGCGGGCGAGGTCGGCCGGATCGTGCGTGGCCATCAGGACCGTGAAGGCGTGGCCTTGGTCGAAGAGGAAGCGTTCGATGATCTCGCGGCTCGCGGCGTCGAGCGCGGCGTACGGTTCGTCGAGCAGCAGCACCTCGGCGCCTTGCACGAAGGCGCGGGCGATGAGCGCGCGCTGCAGCTGGCCGCCGGAAAGCGCGTGCACCGGGCGGTCGGCCAGTTCCGTCAGCCCCAGCTGCGCGAGGGCCCGGTCGACGGCGTCTTCCCCGTGGCGGCATTCCTCGAACCAGCCGTGGTGGGCGTACGTGCCCATCTGCACCAGGCGGCGGAGTCGCAGGGGGAAGCCTTCCGTCAGCTGCGGGCGTTGCGAGAGATAGGCGATCCGGCTACGACCCAGCGCGGGCGGCGCGCCGGCGACGAGGACTTCGCCGGCTTGCGGCGGGACAAGTCCGGCCAGGACGCGGAGGAGGGTGGATTTGCCGGAGCCGTTGGGACCGATCAGCGCCGTGCGGCAACCGCAGGGGATAGAGAAATCCGCCTCACGGAAAGCCGGCGGACCATCGGCGCGGGCGCCGGCGGACAGGCCGCGGGCGACGACGGCTTCACCGGAACAGTCCTTCTTCTCCGGACGGGAGTAAGGGAGCGTGGGCAGGAACGCGAAGGCCGCGTCGCCGACCTGCCGGGCGAGCCGTTGCCAGAACGGGGTCATCGGCTGGACAGGGCCTCGTGGAGGCGGCGGCCATTAAGGAGCATCATGCCGGTCCAACTGTCGCCCGGGCGGCCGGCTGGTTCAAGGTATTCGAAGGAAAGGCTCAGCGGCGGAGGGAGTCCGGCGTCTTCGGCCAGGCGGCGGGCGAAGATGTCGCTCTGGCCGGCGTCGGTGACGATGACCCGGATGCCCTCGCGGCGAATCAGGGCCAGGAGTTCGGAGAAGTGGCGGGCCGAGGGGTCGGCGGATTCGGCGGAACTGCTCGCGAGGATCGTCCGGGCGATCCGCAGGCCATAGCTTTCCGCGAAGTGGCCTAGGTTGGCATGCTGGGTCACGAGATTGCGCCGATTCGCCGGCAAGGTCGCGAACAGCCGGCGGAGCTCTTCGTCGACGCGCTCGACCTCCTTAACATACTGATTATAAGATACTTCTATTAACCCGGCTGAGCCGATGGTTCCGAGCCGGGCGGCGAGGGCGCGGGCCATTTTCTTCACCTCGGCCGGGTCCGTCCAGGCGTGGGGGTCGGAACCATGGGCATGGCCAGGATGGTCGCCCTTGCGGTCATCGAACAGCCAGAGCAAGCGGGGGGTGCGGTCGTTGGCTTTGGCCCAGGCTTCCAGCCAAGGCTCGAGCGTGGGGCTCATCCCGACGATCAGGCTGGCCCGGCGGAGGTCACGGGCATTCCGCGCACTCAGTTGGTAACCGTGGGTTTCGCTGTGGGAAGGGACGAGGTTGACTTGTTCAAACTGTTTACCTCCAATCACTTGCACCCAGTCAGCGATGATCGTGAAGCTGGAGACCACCAAAGGCTTGGCCGGCTCGGCGGCGGCGGCGAACGCAGCCGACGATAGCAGTACGGAGCAAAGGATGAAGCGGAGGAGGCGGCGCACGCAAAAAATGATGCTTCAGGTTCAGGGCTTAGACGCAAGATATTTGCATTAAACAATTGTTCCCGAGGCGTCTGTTTTTGCATTTGCCACCCGCTTCGGCGAAAGACACATTTCCCCTCCCCATGCCCCAAGTACGTGCTGTTTTTGCCAGCCTAATGGCGTTCTGCTTGTCCGTTTCCGGTCTCCTCGCCCAGGCGGGAAAGGCTGATGCCAACGCGGGGAAAAGCGCCGTCAACGTGCGCTCCGTCCACTTCGATCCGGTCAAACTCGGCGGTCAGCAGAATCCTTGGATCCGGACGCAGGTCGAACTCCACGCGAATTTCAATCCGGATGCCAAGGCCACTCCGGAGGCCGAAGCTGGCCCGAAGAAGCCGGTCAACAAGGGCTGGGTCGATAAGGTCAAGGTGACCCTGACCCTCATCTTCAAGCCGATCGGCACTACCACCGCCGCCGAGTTCGCTTACTACCGTTCGACCGCGACCGTGCTCACCATGGAAGTGAACACCGACCGCTCCGTCTACTTCTACCTCCCGGGAGACATCGTGAAGCGCGACCGCCTCAAGATGCAGCCTGACTACTATTACGTCCAGATCGAGGTCGGCGGCAGCGAGCAGCCCCTGTTCAATGAAGCCGGCCGCCCCGTCGCCGACATGGCCAACGCCCTGCATAAGCAGTTCCTCGACAAGAAGATCTTTGACGGTGCCCGTTCCGAAGCGGACCGCGCCGTCAATGCCAACGCCGGCATGCTTCGCCCCCATTACCTCGTCCCCGCCGCTTTCTACGACAGCCTGCCCCAAGGTTCGCCGCAGCCGGAGTTCATCCGGGAAGACGCCGGGTCGCGCTAATCCCTCCCCACTCTCTCCCGTATGAGCCAGAAGAAGGCCACCATCGTCAATCTCGCCGCGTCCAACGTCTCGGTCTCGCAGTTCTCCGCCGCCGCCGGCACGCTCGTCCTCGAGCAGTTCTACGTCGAAGAGATCGCCCCCGGCCTGACCGGTGACGACGACTGGTTGAACGCGGCGATCGCCGCGCTGGCCAACTTGGTGAACCAGCATGACCTCAAGGGTCGCGTCACCGTCATCGCTCCGGCCTTCCTGCTGCTGCAGAAGCCGCTCAAGGTGGCGCAGGTCGAGAAGGCTAAGCAGGCTCAGATCGTCGCCTTCGAAGCTCAGAACGCGATTCCTTACCCGCTCAACGAAGTCATCTGGGACAGCCAGCTGATGGCCTCCGATGGCGTCGAAGCCGAAGTCCTGCTTTTCGCCCTGCGCACCGAGGTCGCCACGCGCATCGCCCAATATGAGATGGCGTTCAAGATGCAGGCCAGCGTGCCCAAGCTCATGGACGTATCCGCCGAAGACCCAAAGACCCTCGCCCTCTACGGTTGCGTGCCCGGCGACGGCTCTTTCGCGGCCAACTGCTTGCTCGCGCGTCGCCTCGCCGAACGCGGTGTGCGCTTCATCCAGCTCTACCATAAGGACTGGGACCACCATGGCGGTATCAAGGATGGCATCGCGCTCAAGGCTGCCGAAATTGACCGCGCCTGCATGGCGCTCATCACCGACCTTAAGCAGCGCGGCATGCTCGACGATACCCTGATCGTGTGGGCCGGCGAGTTCGGCCGGACCCCCATGTCGCAAGGCGGTAGCGGCCGCGACCACCACAGTAAGGCGATGACTGTCTGGATGTCCGGGGCCGGCATCAAGGGCGGTATCGTCCACGGTCAGACCGACGAGCTCGGCTACGCCGCCGTCGTAGGCACCGAGCCCTGCGAAATCGTCGCCTCCGCCATCGCTGCCTCTTCTCGCGAAGGTGGGACTTGATGTCCTTGCACGATATGTTCTTGACCAGGAGGGCGTAGGCCTGCTTGCGGCGGGTGCGGTACAGGCGCTTGCATCTTCTGCGAATGCTGTGCAGCGCCAGCCGGCAGAGGTGGAGCTGTCCGTCATCGATAGGGCGCAGTCCCCTCGAGTCAGACGTTTGGCGAGCATGTCGACCCACGATGTGATGATCGATGCTATGTACTCCAGTAGGTTGTTCGATGCTCGGAAGCGAAGGTCCTCCGGGATTTCAAAGCGCCATGCGAAGCCGTCGTCCGAATAACCCCCGAGGCCGGACGGACAGGAGTCTGATCGATAGACGTGAGTCGGCTTGCGGAACGCGATGAGATTCATGTCGATCCCTCGTTTGGCAATGTCGAGGAATCGGAGCATGAGTCGGAGATCATCTTGACATGTGTCACTGATTCGGATCGATCGACGGTGTGTAGCCAAA
>ENA-OREM01000650-OREM01000650.1-marine-metagenome-genome-assembly--contig:-NODE-650-length-22046-cov-2.678775_pt1 | contig 22046 bp, 19 predicted proteins | sample MGYA00248623_ERZ508561 | MGnify/ENA primary metagenome ERZ508561 (study PRJEB26227, sample SAMN06264494) | marine metagenome | isolation source: Columbia River Estuary | place: USA:Columbia River Estuary...
CCAATGACTCGGGTGTGTGACGCGCCTTCAGCTCGGCGACGAGCTTGAGCTTGTCCGCCGAGGTCTCGCGCGTTTCACCCCAGACCTTGCTGAGTAGCGCGTTGAGCTTGGCGTCATTGAACGCACGCACCTGACGCGCGGCCGCCGGTCCGAAGTCAGCCTTGGGAATCTTGCCAGCTTCGACCGCGGCGAGAAGCGTGGCCGCGAACCGCGGACGCGAGACGAGCGCCATGATAGCCTGCGGACGTTCATGCGGATAGAACTGCATGTAGCGGTCGATGATCCGCCGGGCGACTCCGTCCTGGTCGAACTGGGTGAGACCTTGGATGGCCTCCATGTTCACGCCACGGACATAGATGAGCTTCTCGCAGACCTGCTTGAGCTGCTTGTCCTTGGCGTCGATGAGCGAAAGCAAGGCGGCCCGGCGCTGTTCCATCAGCGCCTTGTCATCGAGGGCGATCCGGCGGATCTCGTCGAGGGCCTGGCCATCGCCGAAGATGACGTCGAGCTGACGGGCCTGGTCTTGCGCGGCCGCGAGTTCCTTGGGAATCGAGGCGACGAACGTCTCCCACGCGGCCGGCTTGGGCGCCTTGCGCCAACCGCGCAGGGCGGCAGCGACGCCAGCGACGATCTCGGCCTGGCCGTCCGGCATGGCGGCGGCGTTCGCCAGGAGTTGGTTCAACGCCGCGGAGTCTTTGTCCGCGCCTTCGGCGATCCGCCGGGCGATGAGCTGGGTGACCTGCGGGATACGGCTGATGTGCGCGCAGTCGATGAGATCGGCGAACGGGAGCTCACGGATGCCAGTCCATACCATCAACGGCAGGTTATGGTCCGTGGCGTCTTGGTCGAAGCGCAGCAGGTGCTGGGCGACGAGTGAACGCACGGGGACGCTGAGATGCGGGAGCGCCGACGCGAGGGCGAGACGCACGCGCTGGCCACGGGCCTCGCCCGAGAGGCGGAGCAAGGCGGCTTCTTGCTCTTCGCAGGCCGGGATGAAGCCGGTGTGATTCGCGAACTTGGCCAGAGAGTTATTCCTTCGGACCAGCGGCTCGGTGAGTTCACGTTCGATCAGGCGCGCGAGGACGTCCTGACGCTTCTCGGCGAGGATACCCGCGATGCCGTAATGTTTGGCATGCTGGACGGCGAAAGACGGCTCGCCCGATTTGACGCTGCGGAGCGCCAGCAGCGTCGAGTGGGCGTTGAGGGCGAGGACGCTGTCGGGCTCGGCGGCGAGCTTCTCCCAGGCGGCGGTGGCCGAGGAGAGGTCGATGCCCTTCCAGGCGCGCTCACGGAGCTCCCAGCGAGCCATGCGGACGAGCCACTCGTTCTTACTGCGCTGAAGTTCGACGAGTTCGGCCGGCGTGGCTTTGGCGAAGTCGACGTTCGGTTGCTTGGGGTCGCCATGGCTGACCTTGAAGATGCGCCCGGTGGAACGATGGATGCCATCCTGGTCGTGGCATTCGCCGATGTCGCTCCAGTCAAGGATCGTGACGGCGCCATCAGGACCCTGGCTGAGTTCGATGCCACGGAACCATGGATCGTCCGACTTCAGGATGTCCGGCTGGTGCTTCATGACGAGCGCGCTGCCCTTCCGCTCGATGGCTTCGACGTTCACGCGCCGGCCGTGCATATTCAGCGTCATGAGCTTGTCGCGATACTGCGAAGGCCAGTTGTCGCCCTGATAGATCATCATGCCGACGTGCGCGTGGCCGCCGCCTAAGCTGTCCGCGCCCCCGCGGCCGCCGTCGGCGTCGTTCCACTTCTTGCCGGTGTCCCAGTGATAGTGGTCGGCCTGCTGGTCGATGAGTTCGTAGATATAGGGATACGGATCTTCGCCATGCATGCGCTTGAAGTGCGCGCCGTGGATACCCTGCCAGCCATGGCCGATGACGGTATTGATGAAGAGCAGCTCATGATCCTTGGTCCAGTCGGAGCCCCAGGGGTTGGTGGTGCCGTGGCAATACGGCTCGAAGACCTTCGTCGCCGGGTGATAGCGCCACAGCCCGCCGGCGGTGGGCTGACGCTTCTCCTTGGGTACGCCGGGTACGTCGACCCACGAGGTGCTCGAGATGCCGACGCGGCCGTAAAGCCACCCATCCGGACCCCATTTGAGTCCGTTGGCGAAAGTATGGCGACTGGCGGCGGTGGTACTGAAACCATCGAGGACGACCTGCGCCGGTCCGGCGGGCTTATCGCCGTCCATGGGGATGAAGACCAGGTTCGGCGGACACACCGCCCAGACGCCGCCGAAGCCGCGCTCGATGCTGGTGAGCATCTGGATCTCGTCCGTGAAGACGGTCCGCTTATCGAACTTCCCGTCATGGTCGGCGTCCTCGAGGATGATGATCCGGTCGCGCAGGTTGAGGTCGAAGCGCTCCTTGCCGTCGGAGTAGGTATAGTTCTCAGCGATCCACAGACGGCCGCGCTCATCCCAGCACATCGCAATGGGCTGACGGACGTCCGGCTCGGCGGCGAAGAGCGTGGCCTTGAAGCCCTCCGGGAGGTGCAGCTTGGTCAGCGCATCGGCCGGCTGGAGGACCGGAATGTCCTCCTTCTGGTTGTCATGCGGCTCCGGGAAGGGCGCGGCGAAAGCCGCGGCACCGAGGACAAGGGCGAGAGCACGGGCGGACATGGGGCTATGACTAGCCTGCCCGGGCCAGGTTCCGCTTCAACCCCAGACCGACTCAGAAGCCCTGCGCGATGCGGCCGTAGACGTCGGTCGAGGCGATCTGCGCGGGCAACGCGGCTCCGGCGGGCGCGATGAGCACCGGCCAGTCGAGCGGATCTTCCGGGATGCGGCCGTGCGAACCTTTCACGAGCGAGGCGTCCTGGGAGATGACCTTCATGAGCGCCTTGAACCCCAGCTTCTTCTTCAGGAGGAACCAGGCGATGCTCAGCAGCGGGAAGCGGATCTTGGGATTGATGAAGAGCTCCACGGGGTCGTACCCCGGCTTGCGATGGATATCCACGCAGCGCGCGAAGTCGGGTTCACCTTGGCCTTCTTCCCACCAGTAATAGGAGAACCAACTGTGGTCATCGGCGATGACGACGAAGTCGCCGCTGCGGACGTGCTTGATGCCGGCCGCAGCCTGGCCTTCGGCATCGAGCACCTGCGCGACGCCGGGCGTGGCGAGCAGGACCTTACGGACTTCTTCGCGGACCGAGGGATCGAGAACGACGACGTGCGCGACCTGGTGGTCGACGACGGCGAAGGCCTTCGAGTTGAAAGTGTCGAGCGTGAGGCTGCCGTCCTCAGGCTTGAGTTCGAGCCAGTCGTGCGCGCGCAGGACCTTGTTCAGCGGGACGGCGCGGTCGACGGCAGTGATGGCGTATTCCGAAACAATGAGGACCTCGACACCGCGGGCTTCGAGGAATCCGGCGAGGTCTCCGACGAGTTTGTCCACATCGCGGCGGGCGGCATCGCTACGCGGGTCGGCCGGGCCGAAACGCTGGAGGTCGTAGTCGAGGTGCGGCAGGTAGATCAGGCTGAGGTCCGGCTGCTCGTGCTCTTCGATCCAGCGGGCGGAATCGGCGATCCACTGCGACGACGGCAGGCCGGCGCGCGGACCCCAGAAGGAATGGAACGGGAAGTCGCCGAGGTCGCGCTTGAGCAGCTCCTTGTAGCGCTGCGGGTAGCTCGCGATGTCGAAGATCTTCCCGCCGTCGGCCTTGTAGACCGGGCGCGGGGTGACGGAGATATCCGCCGCGGTGCCCATATTGTACCACCAGAAGAGGTTCGCGACCTTGAGCTTCGGGTTCTTGGCGTGGAGCTCGTCCCAGACTTTCGGCGCGAGCACGACGCGGTTCGACTGCTTCCAGAACTGCACTTCGCTCAGCGTGCGGTCATACCAACCGTTGCCGACGATGCCATGCGTACTCGGCTGCTTGCCGGTCAGGTAATCGGACTGCGCGGTGCAGGTGACGGCCGGGAACGCCGGACGCACCTGGGCGACGCTGCCCTTGGCGGCGCGCGCGGCGAGACGCGGCATGACGCCGGAACGCAGGTCCCGGGCGGAGAGGCCGACGACGTTCAGGACCGCGCGGCGCATGGCTGCTGATCCCGCGCCCGCAGTTCGTCGGCGGCCTTGCGCACGACGGCGGCAGGCATCTCATGGACCTGGGTGGACTTACCGATGGCGGTCGGCAGGACGAGCGTGAGCTGGCCGCCGAGGTGTTCGCGGAATTCTTCGAGGCCGGCCAGCATCGGCGCGCCGCCGTCGAGGTGCATCTCGGGCGAATAGATCCGGAAGCCGAGGGCGACGAGCAGGTTAAGCGAGCGCTCGGTCTCTTCCTTGCCGAACAGGCCGAGGTCGCGGGCGCAGAGCAGATCGAGCGCCAGGCCGACCGCGACGGCCTCGCCGTGCGTCAGGCGATGGTTGGTCATCGACTCGAGCTTGTGCGCGGCCCAGTGGCCGAGGTCGAGGGGGCGGGCGCTGCCGAGCTCGAAGGGGTCGCCATTACCGGCGATGTGCTTGGCGTGTAGCTCAGCGGAGCGACGGACGGCGCGGCCGATGGCCGGGATGTTCCCGGCGGCGAGCAGCGCGGCTTCCTTCTCGAGGTTGGCGAAGAAGACCGGGTCCTTGAGGAGCGAGACCTTCACGGCCTCGACGAGACCGTCGCGCAGGCCGCGGGCGTCGAGCGAGGCGAGCAGCGCGAGGTCGTTGACCACGGCGGCGGGGACGGCAAAGGCGCCGGTGAAGTTCTTCTTCCCGAAAGTGTTGATGCCGTTCTTCACGCCCACGCCGGCGTCACCCTGACCGAGGGTCGTGGTGGGCATGCGGACGAGACGCACGCCGCGGTGGGCGGTGGCGGCCGCGAAGCCGACGGCGTCGAGGAAGGCGCCGCCGCCGATGGCGAGGACGTACGAGTGGCGGCAGATCTTGTCGGCCTCGATGGCGGCCAGGGCGGCCTTGACGACAGCGGAGTCCTTCTTGGCGGCCTCTCCGCCGGTGAGCACGAGCGGCGGGCGGGTGAAGTGAACGCCCATGGCCTTGCCGTAGGCGGCGACTTCGGCGGCGAAGCCCGGACGGGACGACGCCAGACCGGCATCGACGATCGGGATGACCTTGGCCCCGGCGAAGAGGTCGGCGAGGACCCGGTTACCCGACGCGAACGCACCTTCGGTGAAGAAGATACGATGGCGGTAGGTCACCGCGAATTCGAGGTCGAGGGAGTCGGACATGGCCCGGGGGAGAGTTAATCAGAAAGAGTGAGACGCCGGAGGACAAGCCCAGTTCCCGGAAAACCAGCCCCTAAGGCAAAAACCCTCGTTTCCTCAGGTGGACGGAATCTGCTTCCGCCAGCGCAGGACGAGCCGCATGGCGAAAGGAGCGGTGCCGACGGCGAGCAAAAGCAGGCAGCCGGCATCGAACAAGGCCTCGGGATGCACGCCCTTGCGCTTCACGAGGAGCGCCAGGCTGATGAACGCGACATAACCGCTGGTCATGACGTCGATCAACGGCATCGACGCCAGTCGGTCGGCCACGCGGGCGCCGACGCCTTCCGGCAAGGGGTGACGACGATTCGAACGAAGGAGCCACCAGACATACACGCCGGACCACAGGAGCATCCACGGCCAGAAGAGTCCGACCGCCCAGAACATCGGGAACGGCGCGAGGAAGAGCAACCCTTCCACCCAGCGTCCGGCTCCGCCGCCCGTGGCCTCATGACGGGCGACGAGCGTGATCGCGAACGTCAGGAGCCAGAGCCCGAACATGTGCGCGAGCATGATCCAATCGGCGTCGCCCATCGGCAACGGCAGCAGGTAGAGACGTTCCCCAGCGATGAGGAAGCCAAGCGGCGGTAACAGCGCACGGCAAAGTCCCATGACCGCCGGCGCCCAGCTCACGCCTTTGTGCCAGCGATCATATACGACCACGCAGAGTGCGAGCATCGTCGCGACGACGGCGACGGTCAGGCGGAGCTTAGAAGGCGCGGCGACGACGGTGAGAATGAAGCCGAGGGCGAGCGCGCCCCAGCCGGCCCGGAGCGCGTCGCCGACGGCGATGAGGCCCGCAGGGATCGGGCGCGTCGAGCGACGCTCGGCGTCCCAGCGCGCGTCGAAGGCGTCGTTGAGGATCATGCCGCCGACGTAAGTCAGCGAGACGCCGAGCAGGAGCAGCAGCAGGCCGCCCCAGCCGAGCGGATCCGGCGCCTGGCCGGCGTATTCGGAACCGGGCGGACGGAGGCGCAGGCCTTGGGCGAGGAGCCAGCCGGCGAGGACGTTGCTCCAGACCGTCGGCAGGTTCGAGCCACGGGTGAGGATCAGCCAGCCGCGCAGCTTCGGACTCATCTCAGAGGGGCTTCACGCCGCGCTGCGCGAGCTCGGCGAGCGTCCAGCGATACTCCTCGGCGATCATGTCGGCGACGTCCGCCGCGCGGACCTCGGGCGGCAGGACCTCCCAGGTATACGTCTCGATCTCGAGTTCGCGGCAGGCGCCGGGCGCCTTGGCGATGACGTCGAGGGCGGCCTTGAGATGGTCGTTGGTCGTGGAGAGTTCGTCGGACAGGCGGTCGGCGTTGACCGGCACGTGGAAGTGCACGCGGAGTTCTTCGAGCGCGCGGAGCTGGTCGATCGCCGCCATCGCGAGCGGGATGTCCTTGAAGCGCACGATCGAGCCGTCCTTGGCCCGGCCCATGGTCTGGTGCAGATAGGTGGGCTCGTGCATCTTCGCGAGACGCGCGAGGGCGACCTCGGTGGGCTTGAGCTTGAGCGCGGAGCTGAGGTGGAACTTCAGCACCGGCGCGCCGCCGGCGTTGAGGCGCGCGATGGCCTCATGGGCTTCTTCGTATTGGAGCGCGAAGTGGCAGGTGTCGTAGGCGATGCCGAGGTACGCGTCGACGAGCCCCTTGGCGGGTTCTTCGGCGCGGAGCTGCTCGAAGAGACGCAGCGCTTCCGGCGTGTTCTCGGCGTGGCCGATCGGCTCCGGCTCGAGCGCGAGGCGGAGGTGCGTGCCGGTGTGATCGCGCAGGCGGGCGAGGTGTTCGGCGCACGCGAGCAGGTTGCGGCGCATGACCTTGAGTTCGTCCGACGTGCGCCCAAAGCCCTTGAACGATCCCGGCAACGTGCTGACGGTGCCGACCTTATCCGGCGGACCGAACGCGGCGAGCAAGTCGAAGAGGCGGTTGGTATATTCGAGACGCGGGGCCTCGCACCAATCCGGCGCGAAGACGTTGTCCTTCACGGCCTGGCCGTGGAACGGACCGAACGGGAAGCCGTTGATGCCGGCGACGACGCAGTTCTCTTTGTCGAGCCAGGCGCGGAAGGCCGCGAGCGTGGCGGGCACGGCGAGCTCCTTGGCGGCGAGGTCGCCGAGGCGCAGGCCGAGGACGTAGGTCTTGCCGGGCGAGACGCGGTCACGCACGCGGAGCGCATGGTCGCGCAGGCCGGCGAACGTCTCGGCCCACCCTTCGCCGCGGTGGACGTTGGTGCAGTAGGCGAGGGAAAGTCCGGACGTGAGCTTCACGCGATCAGGCCTGGGCGGCGGGGTCCTGGAAGCGCGGCGACTGCGAGAGGAACTTCACCGGGTTGCCGTAGACGAGACGGTCGATGGCGGCGGCGGAGTGGCCGCGGCGGCGCATCTCCTGCGCGGCCTTGGGCACGGAGAGCGGATCGCTGTGACCCCAATCGCACGCGCTGTTGAGCCAGACGCGCTGGGCGGAGACGGATTCGATCATGTCGACCGCGCGCACGGGCGTGGCCTTCGACTCGGGATAGAGCGTGATGCCGGCCCAGAACCCTTGGTCGAGGACTTCATGGATGGTATGCTCTTCGACGTGGTCGATGATCACGCGCTCGGGCTTCACGACGCCGTTGGCCTTGAGGCAGTCCATGATGAGGCGCGTGCCCTTGCGCTTGTCTTCGAGGTGCGGCGTGTGCACGAGGATCATCTGGTCGTACTGCACCGCGAGGGCGATGTGCTGCTCGAGCACCTTCATCTCGTTGCGCGTGTTCTTGTTGAGGCCGATCTCGCCGATGCCGAGCACCGTCGGGGCCTTGAGGAATTCCGGGACCAGCGCGAGGACGTCGGCGGCGAGCGCCATGTCTTCGGACTCCTTCGGGTTGATGCAGAGCCAGGAGTAGTGCGGCAGGCCGTATTTGGCGGCGCGCTTGGGCTCATGCTGCGTCAGCTGGCAGAAGTAATCGTAGAAGCCGTCGGCGGACTTGCGGTCGAAGCCGGCCCAGAAGGCGGGCTCGCAGATCGCGGCGCAGCCGGCGAGGGCCATGGCCTGATAGTCGTCGGTGGTGCGGCTCACCATGTGGCCGTGCGGTTCGATGTAGCGCATGGTCGGCTTACTTCAGGCCGGGCCAGACGCCCGAGGCGGCCTTGGTGTCGGCCTTGGCGATGGGTTCGACGGAGGGGTCGCTCCAGAGGTTCAGGATGCGGGCGACGCGGCCTTCGTCCTTCTCCAGGAGCAGCGGGAGGGCGGCACGGAGGCCGCGGACGCGGTGGTCTTCGCCCCCGGCGGCGCGGTCGAGGCGGTCGAGGAAGGCCGCCAGGTCGAGCAGCTTATACCGGGCGTCCATGAAATGCAGGTCGGCCACCTGCTCGCGGGTGCGGGCGGGGGCGCCGGGATGGGGTTGGGGGGTCGACATGGGGGAGGCACGCCTGCGCGTACTTTGATGAGACACCAAAGTGCGGCAGAGGTCCCCGTTGGTCAAGCCACCCCGCCCGACGGCGGGCGCCGGCTTACTTCTTGGCCGGGGCTTCCTTGGCTTCCTTCTCGTACTCGGCGGCAGTCCAAGGGGTCTTGCGATCGGCGTACTTCTTCTTGATCGCGGCGACTTCGGCTTCGGTCACGTTCGGACCGGCGTTGCCCCAGCTGTTGTTCACGTAATTGACGACGTCGGCGATGTCCTTGTCGGACAGGCCGGCGACCGGGGGCATCATGCTGTTATAGGTCATGCCCTTGACGGTGATCGGACCCTGCATGCCGTTGATGATGTTGCGGACGGCGATCGAAGCGTCCTTGGCGACCCACTCCGAACCGGCGAGGGGCGGGAAGACGGGCGGGATGCCCATGCCGGTCGGCTGGTGGCAGGCGATGCAGGTGCGGGAGTAGACGGCTTGGCCGCGCTTCATGGATTCGGCGTCAGGCGCGGCCACGGCGGCGGCGGCGAGGAAGCAGAGGGCGAGTGACTTGAGGGAGGTCATGGTAGTTCGTGTAATCAATAGGTGCGGGAAATGATAAAGACCTCAAAAGCAAAACACGGTTCCTTGACCGGTCATTAGCCCGGGGCCGACCCGGCATAAGCCCCGCCCGAAGATGGTTAAATACGACAAACCTGCCTTTTTCGTGCCTGGCCGCGGTAGGCCTTAAGCCCTATGAAAATCGGGTGGAAGCCCGCCAAGGAACCCCTAGGCTCGTGGTATGAAAACGCCAGAGCCCCGGCTGGAGTGGATGCGACTCGTGCGCCCGGAGAGCCTGCGCGCGGTGTTCGATCACCTGCCGGGAGTGATGTTCTTCGCCAAGGACCTGGCTGGACGTTTCACGATGGCCAACCTCGCCTTCGCGCAGCGCTGCGGCTTTCCCGACGAAGCCAGCCTGCTCGGCAAAAGCGACGCCGACATCTTCCCGCCCGAACTCGTCGAGGCCTTCAAGAAGAAGGACCAGCAGATCTGTCAGACCGGCCAGCCCCTGCCCCGCATCATCGAGCTCTTCCCGAACGCCGCCGGCGAACATGTCTGGTATGAGACGACCAAGGTCCCGCTCTTCGACGACGCCGGCCGGGCCTGCGGCGTGTGCGGGACGGTCCGCAGCTACGAAGGCACCAAGGCCTTGCTCGAGCCGTTCCTGCAGGTCGAAGCCGCCGCCGAGTATATCAAAGATAACCTCACCGCCTCCCTCAATGTCGCCAAGCTGGCCAAGCTGACCGGGATGTCGGTCCGCCAGTTCGAGCGTAAGTTCCATAAGGCCTACCAGGTCAGCCCCCGCGGCTACCTCGTGCGCATGCGGGTGGCGGCCTCGTCGGACCTGCTCCGCACCACGTCCCTCCGCCCCTCCGAGATCGCCCACCAGACCGGCTTCTACGATGCCAGCGATTTCTCCCGCCAGTTCCGTCGGGCGATGAAGGTCAGTCCGACGGAGTTCCGGCGGAACTTAAAGGCCTGACCCCCAAGCCCTAAAGGCAGGTCGGACCCCCAGATGCCTTCTCGACAGAGGGGGGCTGATGGGTTTAATTCACACCCGTACCCCCTACAACTATGCAAGAAACTACCGTACCTAATGCGAAGCGGCTCCTTTGGGCTGGCTTCATGGCTATCCTCGCGGCCGGCGTCGGCTTCGCCCTCCGTGGCGGCATCTTCGGCGCTTGGGCGTCCGAATACGGCTTCACCGCCTCCCAGCTCGGCGCCATCGGCGGCGCCGGCTTCTCGGGCTTCTGCTTCGGCATCATCATCGGTGGCGTGATCGTCGACAAGATCGGCTACGGCAAGCTCGTCGCCGTCGCCCTCCTCGGCCACATCCTCTCGGCGTTCGTCACCTTCGGCGCCTCGACCCCGCAGAACGCGTATGACTTCCTCTACTGGGGCATGTTCATCTTCGCCTTCGCGAACGGCACCCTCGAAGCCGTGGCCAACCCGCTCGTCGCCACGATCTTCCCCAAGCAGCGCACGCATTACCTCAACATCCTGCACGCCTCCTGGCCGCTCGGCATGGTGGTCGGCGCCATCGCCTCCTACCTCCTCGGTTCCGTGATGGGCCTCGGCTGGAAGGGCCAGCTCGCCTTCTACCTCGTCCCGACCGTCGCCTACGCGGTGATGTTCATGGGCCAGACCTTCCCGAAGTCGGAAGCCGCCGAGAAGGGCGCCTCCTTCTCCGAGATGTTCAAGGACGTCGGCATCCTCGGCTCGCTCGTCGCCTGCTACCTGCTCTCGATCTTCCTCGGTAACGTCCTCGGTCCGGTGTTCAACATCGAGAACCTCGGCCTCTACCTCGCCGGCGCCCTCCTGATCGCCGTCGGTGTCATCACCCGCTTCTCGATCGGTTCCCTCCTCCTGTTCGTGCTCTTCCTCACCCACGCCCTCGTCGGCGCGGTCGAACTCGGCACCGACGGCTGGATCGAAGCCATCACCGGCAACCTCTTCACCGCCGAGCAGGGCAAGATGCTCTTCATCTGGACCTCGGCCATCATGTTCGGCCTGCGCTTCTGCGCCCACTGGATCGAGACCAAGCTCGGCCTCTCCCCGATCGGCATCCTGGTGACCTCCGCGCTCCTCGCGTTCGTCGGCCTCCAGCTCGCCTCCGGCATGGACAGCTTCGTCATCGCGCTCCTCGCCCTCGGCATCTACGCCCTCGGCAAGACGTTCTTCTGGCCCACGATGCTCGCCGTCGTCGGCGACCGCTTCCCGCGCTCCGGCGCCGTCGCGATGTCCATCATGGGCGGCATCGGCATGCTCTCCGCCGGCCTGATCGGCGGCCCCGGCCTGGGCTACGCCAAGGACCGCTTCACCGCCGAGTCCCTCCAGAAGGACGCTCCGGCCGCCTACGCTTCCGCCAAGGCCGGCTCGGAATCCAAGTTCCTCTTCCTCGCCCCGGTGACCGCCGTGGACGGCAAGAAGCTGGAAGAGGCCAAGAAGGCCGGTGAGAAGGGTTCCGCCGACCAGAAGGCCATCGTCGCCGCCAACCAGGCCGGTGACCGCGCCACGCTGAAGGCCGACTCCTTCATCCCTCTGACCATGGCCGCGATCTACCTGCTGCTGCTCTTCTACTTCAAGAGCATCGGCGGCTACCGCGCCCTGAAGATCGAAGAGCAGGCCTAAGCGACCCGCCCTTCCCCGCCGAAGGCCGCCCACCCGGGCGGCCTTCTTGTTTGGTAGGTTTGCGAACAGGGCCCGTCGGATTCGTCCCAGCAAATCGGCTTCCGTCTGCGGTCCGTTTGGGCTGAATGAAGCCACACCCATGAGCACCCCGAAGATTCGCATCGCGCTGGCCGGCCTCGGCTTCGGCGCCGAATTCATCCCGATCTACCTCGCGCACCCCAACGCGGAGATCACCGCCATCTGCCAGCGTAATCCCGACAAGCTGAAGGAGATCGGCGACCGCTACGGCATCGCCAAGCGCTACACGTCCTTCGAGGAGATGCTCAAGGATCCCGAGATCGACGCGGTCCACATCAACACGCCGATCCCCGACCACGGCCGCCAGTCCATCGCCGCCCTCAAGGCCGGCAAGCACGTGGCCTGCACGGTGCCGATGGCGACCTCGATCGCCGAGTGCGAAGAGATCGTGAAGCTGGTGAAGGCCACGGGCCTGAGCTACATGATGATGGAGACGGTGGTCTACGCCCGCGAGTTCCTCTACGTGAAGGAGCTCTACGACAACGGCGAGCTCGGCCGCCTGCAGTTCCTCCAGGCTTCGCACCAGCAGGACATGGAAGGCTGGCCCGGCTACTGGCCCGGCCTGCCGCCGATGTACTACGCCACGCACTGCGTCGGCCCGATGCTCGCCCTCACCCGCGCCGACGCCGAGTACGTCTCGTGCTTCGGCTCCGGCCGCATCGCCGAGGACATGATCCCGATCTACAACTCGCCCTTCGCGGTCGAGACGGCCCACATCAAGTTCCATAAGTCCGACGTCTCGGCGCGCATCATCCGCTCGCTCTTCGACACGGCCCGCCAGTATCGCGAGTCCATCGACGTCTACGGCTCGAAGAAATCCTTCGAATGGCCGCTCATCGAAGGCGAAGAGCCGGTCCTCCATACGGCGAAGAAGCCGGAGCCGGAGATCCCGCAGAAGGTCAAGGTGCCCGACTTCGCCCATCGCCTCCCGAAGGAGATCCAGCGCTTCACGACCAAGGGCGTCTACGGCGAAGGCGAAGACCACCTGTCCTTCACGCAGGGCGGCGGCCACGGCGGGTCCCACCCGCACCTCGCCAACGAGTTCATCCAGGCGCTGCTCGCCAAGCGCGAGCCGTTCCCGAACGCGCGCCAGTCCGCCAACTGGACCTGCACCGGCATCCTCGCCCACGAGTCCGCGATGTCCGGCGGCGAAATCCGCAAATTGCCTGCGTTCACGTTGCCCGGGTGAACCAGCCGGTAGGGATGCGATGACATCGCATCCGCTGTACCTCCGGCAGGGACGGCTCTCCGAGCCGTCCTTTTTTGTGCCCCGAAAAGATTCGTCTCTCTCAGGTCCCAGGTCTCGGCCTTCAGGTCCCAGGTTCAGGTGTTCAGCACCAGGTTCGGGTACGGGATCATGCCCGCACCTGCGCCCGCACCCGAGGACCTGAATATGAATCCCCAGCCAATCATCCGGTCTCCGGTTTCCCTTTGAGTTAAAATTACCAGCCACCAGGGCTTTATTCGACCGTGCGTCCCGCCGAGCGGTCGTCTAAGAAGAGCTGACCCCGACCTATGCCCATCTACGGAACCGCCCTCCTGGCCGCCTGCCTTCTCGTCGGCGTATCGATCGGAAAACTCCTCGGCACCCTCGTGGGGGTCGACGCCGACATCGGCGGCGTGGGCGTGGCGATGCTGCTCTTGATCTTCTCCTCCGACTGGCTGCGGCGACGTGGGCTCATGTCGCCGCCATCGGAAAGCGGCATCATCTTCTGGGGCCAGATCTACGTCCCGATCGTCGTCGCCATGGCCGCGACCCAGAACGTCCGCGGCGCCCTCGGCGGCGGCGTGATGGCCTTCCTGGCCGGCGCGGTGACGGTGGTCATCTGCTTCGCCCTCGTGAAAATCCTCGCGCGCGCCGGTCGTAGCCAGGAGGTCTCCCGATGAGCCCGATCGTCGAGAAAGTGCTGGCCGACTACGGCCTGCTGACGGCCTTCGCGCTCGTCGGCCTCACGATGGCCATCGCCTACTGGGCCTCGGACAAGCTCACCCGCGGTCGCCTGCATGGCAGCGCGATCGCCATCCTCATCGGACTCATCCTGGCCGCCGCGATCGGCGGCAAGAAGGGCGTCGCCGACCTGCCCGTCCTCGCGGGCGTGGGCCTGATGGGCGGGGCGATGCTGCGCGACCTCGCCATCGTAGCCACGGCCTTCGGCGTGAAGCTGGAGGAGTTCGCCAAGAGCGGCGTCATCGGGGCGGTCTCGCTCCTGGCCGGCCTGTTCACCTCCTTCCTCGTCGGCGGCCTGATCGCCTACGCGTTCGGTTATCGCGATGCGGTCAGCATCACCACCATCGGCGCCGGCGCGGCGACCTACATCGTCGGCCCGGTCACCGGCGCGGCCATCGGCGCCAGCAGCGAAGTCATCGCGCTGAGCATCGCCGCCGGCCTCGTGAAGGCCATCCTGGTCATGGTCTTGACGCCTTTCCTCGCCAAGGCCATCGGCCTCGACAACCCGCGCTCGGCGATGGTGTTCGGCGGCCTGATGGGCACCAACAGCGGCGTGATGGCCGGACTCGCCGCCACCGACCCGAAGCTCGTCCCTTACGGCGCGATGACGGCCACCTTCTTCACCGGCCTAGGCTGCCTGCTCGGTCCTTCGCTGGTCTTCATGATCAACCGCGCCCTCTTCTGACCATGCCCGAACTTCCGCTCATCGCCCGCGCCCGCGGGCACGCCACGTCCGTCGCCTTCCGTTCGCCGACCGGCGACACGACCTATCAGGAGCTGCTGGATCGCTCCGCCGCGCTCGCCACGACGCTCCTCGCCGGCGCTGACGACCTGAAGGAGGCGCGCGTCGCCCTCCTCGCCCCGGCCGGCCACGGCTACGTGGCCGCGCAGTGGGGCCTCTGGCGGGCCGGCGCGGTCAAGGTGCCGATCTGCCTGACGGCCACCGAGCCGGAATGGGAATACGCGCTGACCGACAGCGGCGCCACCGTCGTCCTGGCCGACGCCGCCAGCGCCCAGAAGATCGCCCCGCTATGCGCCCGCCTTGGGCTGCGTCTGGTCGATAGCGACGCCGCGGCCGGACCGGCGGGCAAGCTGCCTGAGCTCACGCCCGCCCGCCGCGCGATGATCCTCTACACCAGCGGCACGACGAGCAAACCCAAGGGCGTCGTGACGACCCATGCCCACATCGCCGCGCAGGTCGAAAGCCTCATCCAGGCCTGGGCCTGGCAGGCCACCGACCGCATCCCGCTGTTCCTGCCGATGCACCATATCCACGGCATCATCAACGTCACCAGCTGCGCCCTCTGGGCCGGCGCGACGATCGAGCCGTTCGCGAAGTTCGACCAGCCCGCGATCCTCGCGCGCGTGCAGGCGGACGCTTACACGCTCTTCATGGCCGTGCCCACGATCTACGTGAAGCTCATCCAGGCCCTCGAGGCGGCCGCGCCGGCCGAACGCGCCGCGATCGTCAGCGGCTTCCAGCGCCTGCGCCTGATGGTCTCCGGTTCCGCGGCCTTGCCCGCCAGCGTGCATGAGCAGTGGACCGCCCTCACGGGGCAGAAACTCCTCGAGCGCTATGGCATGACCGAGATCGGCATGGCCATCTCCAATCCCCTGCGCGGCGAACGTCGCCCAGGCGCGGTCGGCCAGGCGCTTCCCGGCGTCGAGGTCCGCCTCAAGGCTGAGAACGGCGACCTCATCACCGCGGAGGACACCCCGGGCGAGATCCAGGTCCGCGGGCCGAATGTGTTCACGGAATACTGGGGCAAGCCCGCCGCCACGGCCGAATCCTTCGAGTCCGGCGGCTGGTATCGGACCGGCGACATGGCCGTGCTCGAGACCGGCTACTACCGGATCATGGGCCGGCTCTCGGTGGATATCATCAAGAGCGGCGGCTACAAACTGTCCGCCCTCGAGATCGAAGCGGCGCTCCTCGAACATCCGGCCGTCGCCGAGTGCGCGGTCATCGGAATGCCCGACGACACCTGGGGCGAGGCGGTGAGCGCCGCAATCGTGACCAAGCCCGGCGCCACGCTGACGCTCCCCGCCCTGCGTGAGTGGTGCAAATCGCGCCTCTCGGTCTACAAGGTCCCGCAACGGCTCGCCGTCGTGCCGGCACTCCCTCGCAACGCCATGGGCAAGGTCACCAAGCCCGCCGTGCGCCCCCTCTTCGGCTGAATCCCGGACTCACCCATGCGCCTGCTCCTCGCCCTCCTCACCCTCTGCCCCGCCCTCCTTTGCGCCGAAGGCACGCAAGGTTGGTATCAGAACAACATCTGGCTGCGCCTGAACGAGAAGTGGAGCATCGGCAACTACCTCGACCTCCGTGCCGACGACGGCGTCGGCGACGTCCATACGTGGATCGTGAGCCCGCGCGTGCGTTATGACCTGAATGCGACCTGGCAGCTGCAAGCCAACCTCTCGGTGCTCGAGACCTTCAACGCCGACGAGACCGCCCAGGCCGGCTGGCTGCGTTTCGAATTCGAGATCAACCCGACCTTCCGGCTGACGGATTCGCTGACGCTGTCGTTCCGCGACCGCTTCGAGTGGCGTTGGCGCGACGGCGGTGACGAGTATGCGACCCGCATCCGTATCCGTCCTCAACTGGACTGGACCCTCCGTCGCGAAGGCCTCTTCCGCGGGCTCTACGCCAACAACGAAGTGTTCTTCGATTTCAACCAGGAGCGCGTGACCGAGAACCGCCTGATACCCTTCGGCGTGCAGTTGCGTCCGTCCGAGCACCTCGACCTGCGCCTGTTCTACCTCTGGCGCACGACCCGGGGCGGCCAAGGCTGGCGCCATTACCACGGCCTCGGCGTCCTGGCTTCGCTTAACTACTGAGGCCGCCCGTCGGCTCAGTGGCCGGGCTTCCGGCGGATGACTTTTGCCGCGGCTTCCTCCGCGGCTTTACGCTGCGAGGCGGGGACCTTGGCCCGATATTCGGCAAGTTTGACCGGCCACAGTCCCTGGCCGAAACCTTCGGTCCCCACGATCAGCCAGAGATAGGCTTCGGCCGGATCGCGCGTCACATCATCCCCTTCCGATAGACGCATGGCCAGCAGCCGGGCCGCACCCCGGTCGCCGGCCTGCGCGGCCGCCCGTAGCCACTTCACTCCGGCATAAGTGCTCCGGACGACGCCCTGGCCTTGGAAATGGCATTCGGAAAGCATGCCCATCGCGGCGGAGTCGCCGAGCTCGGCAGCCTTGAGGTAGCAAGCCGCGGCTTCGCGGAGGTCGGCCTTGCCCTTGGCGACAAGTCCCTTGGCGTGGAAATCGCCGAGCAGACGCCATGCCTTGGGGTGCTTGCGCTCCGCGGCCTTCTTGAGCCAACCGACCGCCTGTTCCGCCGAACCGCCGTGATATAATACCGACGCCAAGGTGAACTGCGCTTCCGCGTTCCCGGCTTCGGCCGAACGCAGGAGAGCGGCCAGATCCGGCGGGCCGCCGGCGGACAGCGCGAGGACCGAGACAAAGAAGAACCAGGCGAGGAAGGCGAATCGCATGCCCATACCCAGGGCCGCCGCCACGGCCTAAGTAACTAAAATCTAATAGGTATAATCTATCAGGGAATATCCCTAGGGAACTTTTCTGCTACCCTAGCTTCCTCTCTGTCGTTCCCAACCGCTAACCGCCAACACCTGATATGGGTAGGGTCGGGACCGCGTCACGACCTAGCGGCGTCGAGCATCCTAAATTTTCGGGTGGCAGGTGTCGGCCCCGGGTCCCAGGTGGCAGGACAACTTTCCTCTTGCTGCTGCAATTCTTCCGTCACCCGCCACCTGGGGCTGCCACCCGCCACCTGAAAACGAAAACCCCCTGCCAACTATCCGGTCTCCGGTTTCCCTTTGAGTTAGTCTCCCTAGCCCACGTGTCACCGTGCCCACGTGCCCCCTCGCGGCTCCGCCGCGGGCCGCCGTCACCACCCTCTCTTCTTGAACCCGCTCACCGCGTAATACGTCAGATAAAGATAGCAGGGGAGCAGGACTCCATAACCGGCGCGGGCGCCGTAGCCGTCCGCGAGCCATCCGTAGGCGAGCGGGATGAGCGCGTTGCCGCACAGTCCCATGATCATGAGCGAGGCGCCGGTCTTGGTGAAGCGGCCGAGTCCGTCCAGCGCGAGCGGCCAGATGCCCGCCCAGGTCAGCGAGTTCGAGAGTCCGAGCAGCGTGAGGCACCAGAGCGACGTCTCGGCGGTCAGCCCGAGCAACGTCAGCTGGCCCGGCGCGAACAGCACGCCAAGCGTGCCGACGACGCCGAGCACCGTGCACGCGCGGAGCGCCGTCACCTGCGAGACCCAGCGCGGAATCAGCGCGAGTCCGAGGATATAGCCCACGATCATCGCGGCCAGCACGCACCCGGGCAGGATCTTCGCCGTCGCGAGCGGGATCCCCATGGTGTCCGCGTAGCCGATGATGGTGTCGACCGCCACGGTCTGCGTGCCGACGTGCAGGAAGATGCCGAGCGCGCCGAGCACGAGCTGCGGGAACTGGAATACGCTGGTCTTCCCGGCGTTGGCCTCGGCGACGTCGGCGCTTTCGTGGTCGGCGTCGATCTCCGGCAGGGGCGACCAGCGCACCAGCAGGCCGAGCACGGCCAGCACCGCGGCGACGACGCCGTAAGGCGTGACGACACGTCGGACCAATTCGTCGAGGGCGGCGGCCTTCGCGGCCGGCTCCATCGACGGCAGCGCCGCGAACAGCGCGGTATCCGTCACCCGCAGCACGACCGCGGCGAAGAGGATCGGCGCGAGGATGCCGGCGCCTTTGTTGCCGATGCCCATCAGGCTGAAGCGTCGCGCCGCGCTCGCCTGCGGGCCGAGCACGGTGACGTAAGGGTTCGCGGCGGTCTGCAGGATCGCGAGCCCGGCGCCGAGCGTGAACAGGCCGCCGAGGAAGACGGGGTAGGCGCGCGCGTAGGCCGCGGGAATGAACAGCAGCGCGCCGGCCGACATGATCCAGAAGCCGAGCATCATCCCGCGCTTGAAACCGGTCCGGCGCAGCAGGCCGGCGGCCGGCCACGAGAACACGAGGTAGGAGATATAGAACGCGAACGTGACCAGGTAGGCCTCGAAGTGCGTCAGCTCGCAGGCGATCTTGAAATACGGGATCAGGATCGCGTTCGCCCACGAGACGAAGCCGAAGATGAAGAACAGGACCGCGATGATCGCGAGCGACGCCCGCGTCTGGCCGGGCGTCAGGTCACGGGCATGGACGGAGTCAGGGCGCATGCGCGGGGGTGAGCCTCAGCCTGTGCGGCGTTCCTGTCGGGGCAACAAAAGACCCCGGCGGTCCGGGGTCCTTGATTACGCGTTCAACTAACGATGTCTCGTCCCCGCCTTAGAGTCCTCGAATCATGCCCTCGAATCCGGTCCACTTATCAACCGGTCAACTAACATCGTCCCATCCGCCACCTGCCACCCGGCGCTGCCACCCGCCACCTGGAATCGTGCCGCTTACCTTTGCACTTTTGCACAGGAGCATCGCTCCGATTTGCACCTTTGCACGGCCTCTTACTCGTGCCCTCCAGCCCACGAGTCCTCGTGCCCTCCGGTCCTCCGGCCCTCGAGTCCTCGAATCGCGCGGCTCCGCCGCGCTCAGCGGATATTCAGAGAGGCGGCGTGGTGCGCCTCGATGGCTTGGTCGATCTCGCGGATATAGCGGTCGACCGAGCGGATGGATTCCGGGCTGACTTCGGTCGGCAGGATGAAATTGCCCAGGCTTTCGTTGGCGGAACTCAAGGTGCGGCGGAGGTCCCCCATCTTCTTATCCCAGCTCTGTCTGGCCTGCGTGCTCTTTACGTCCTTCGGATAATTGCCGGGCTGGAGGGAGGACATGGCGGCTTGGTTCGCCGCGACGACCTTCTGGCCGACCGCCTGCAGGCCGTTCGCCGCGGCGATGAACTGCGCCTTGTCCTTGGTGCGCTGGGCGGCGTTATAGGCGTTCAAGGCTTCGCGCTTGGCGGCATTGAGCGCGTCCCGCTGGCTGGGGATGGCGAAAGCGCAGGTGGTGGCGAGGAGCAGGAGAAGGAAGGATCGCATGGACTCCTTGGATGGATGCCGCCCGACAGCCTACAATATATTTTTAGAATAAAAAAGACGGGCAGTTATACCTAGATGCCCGGCACGAAAAAGGCCGCCCACTCGGGCGGCCTTTTCATTGAGAGGTCGGGATGCCTTACGAGCAACCGCAGCCGCCGGAGCCGCAGCCACCCTGCTTCTGGGCGGCCGGTTCTTCGGTGGAGCAGCAACCGCCTTCGGAGCCTTCTTCGGTCGAGCAGCAGCCGCCGCCGGAAGCTTCGCCGGAACCGCAACCGCCGCCGCCGCAGCAACCGCCCGACTGGTGCGGGTGGCCGTGGGCGAGTTCGGTCGGCTCGGCCGCGCGGACGGAGACGACCTTGATGTCGAAGTGGAGGGTCTTGCCGGCGAGCTCATGGTTGCCGTCGAGGGTGACTTCTTCGCCGTCGATCTTCTTGATCGTGAGGACGCGCATGCCGAGGTTGGTCTCGGCGTGGAAGCGCATGCCGACCTGCGGCGTGTTGGCGCCGAAGGCGGTGAGCGGGACGAGCTGGAGCAGCTTCTCGCTGTATTCGCCGTAACCGAGCTGCGGCGGGACCAGGACGTTCTTGGTGTCGCCGGCGACGAGGCCTTCGACGCCCTGCTCGAGGCCGGGGATGATGTTCTGCGCGCCGTGGAGGTACTCCATCGGGCCGCGCTCGCCGGAGGCGTCGATGATGTTGCCCTGGTCGTCCTTCAGGGTGTATTCGATGGCGACGACGGTTTCTTTGGCTACGCGCATGGTGTTAAGGAGCGTGGAATCTACGGCCATTCCGGTCCGTGGCAAGGCGTCAGGCATCTAAACCTTGACCGACCCCGCCGGGACGGCTTGCCTTAACTTCCTGCTGTTTGGGGCCGTAGCTCAGTTGGTAGAGCGCGTCGTTCGCAATGACGAGGCCGTGAGTTCGAACCTCATCGGCTCCACCAGCAGGATTCCCGCTTAGGCCGAGGGCTCGGCTTCTCCAGTGGCTTGCTCGTCGCCGTCTTCCGCCTCTTCGTCGGCCGGCTTTCCTTTGCGCTTGGCCGTGTTGTTCGGCAGCGCCTCATGGGCCCGATCCACGATTTCGGCGGCGACGGTGATCTGCTTCCCGGCCTTCATCTTCCCGCCCAGGCCTACGATGGTCGTGCCGTGGCTGAACACTTTGCCCTGCAGGGCGCCCAAGGTCTTGTTATATTCGAGGACCGCGTCGTTGAGGCTTCCGCCTGCGGCGGCGAAGTAGCCGCTCGCGAGGCGCAGGCCTTCGAGGATCTTATGCGCGGTGTCGGCGATCTTTTCGGCCCGCTCTTCGACGTCGACCTGCTGCCACGAGTGCGCGACCGTCCGTAGCACGGAGAGCAATGTGGTGGGCGTCGCCAAAACGACATTCTGGTTCCAAGCTCCCTCGATGAGGGAGGGGTCCTCCTTTAGCGCGGCGCTGAACAGGGCTTCGCTTGGCAGGAAAAGGATCACGAACTCCGGCGAGGGCTTGTGCTGTTTCCAGTATTCCTTGGCGCCGAGCTTGCGCGCGTGGTCGCGCACCTTGCCCGCGAAATCCGCCATGAGTCTGGCGCGTTCGGTCTCATCCGCGCACGCACAGGCTTCGATGTAGCTCTTGGTCGGGGCCTTGGCGTCGACGATGATGCAGCGATTACCCGGCAGTTTGACGACCATGTCCGGTCGCAGGCTGCCTTCCTCGCCCGCCGTGGAGGACTGGGTGTCGAAGTTCACGTACTCGGACATGCCCGTCAGTTCCGCGACGCGGGAGAGCTGCAGTTCGCCCCAGCTGCCCTGCTTGTTCGTAGAGGTCATGGCTGCGGCCAGTTTGCGCGCTTCTTCGGCGACCTTCTCCGAGCGTTCGTTACTGGTCTTGAGCGAGCCCTTGAGTTCGTTGTTGGTACGCGTCAGCTCATCGAGCTGGCTCTTGAACGGGGCGAACTTCTGCTCGGCCATGCCGATGAACTGCTCCCGGCTCTGTGTCAGTTGGCTCTGTGCGGCGTTGGCGAAGGCTTCGCGCATTCGCTTCTCGAGTTCACCGAAGGACAGCTTGGTCTCCTCCAAGGTGCGTTGCGCCGCGGCCTTGGCTTCCTCGGCGCGAGCCAGCCCGGTCTCCGCGGCGTTGGCGCGGATGAGCGCATTGTCCCGCTCCGTCTGGAGCAACGTGGTGTCTTGCATGCGTCGGCTCTCCGCGGCCGTCAGTAAGGCCTTCGTGCTGGTAAGCTCCTGCTG
>ENA-OREM01000651-OREM01000651.1-marine-metagenome-genome-assembly--contig:-NODE-651-length-22010-cov-4.842931_pt1 | contig 22010 bp, 16 predicted proteins | sample MGYA00248623_ERZ508561 | MGnify/ENA primary metagenome ERZ508561 (study PRJEB26227, sample SAMN06264494) | marine metagenome | isolation source: Columbia River Estuary | place: USA:Columbia River Estuary...
AAAAACGGAATTGAAGATGATCTTCAATCTTTACTGTTAATGAGCGTTTGTGTTCCGAAGAACTGTCAGTACTTGACCAACTTCAAACGCCCACACTTATCGGCTGTAGTTTGTTAATGAACCAACTACTTCAGATGACCCCGCAGAAACCTCTCGGCATCCACTCAACCACCCTCTGTTTTCAAACCCCGCCGCGATCAGCGAAGCCCTCGATTATGACACACTTTTTTGAACTCTAGAAAAATATTTTTGAATATTTTTCTTGCCGCATCATGCTTTAAACACTTCGCGGCGCTCTACCCGTCTTTTCGGGTTGTGCGTCCTTCGCTACTGTTTCAGCAGCGAAGCCCGCCAGTGTATCTCAGTTTCATCTGCCTTGACAGACTGCTTGCAAAAAGATTTTTAGAGATGCCCACTCTCCCATGTCGGCCGCCCGACCGCGTTTCGTATACCTCACCGAAAGCGATCAAAGATCGTGGACACTACTGGCTTCTCTTATAAAAGGGTTGGCGCGGTCCGCTGGCGTGCGCCGCCCACCCCATTGCTCTCCTCAATACATGGCACTCATCTCTCTCAACCAAGCCTTCCTTGCCTACGGGCATGTGGCGCTCCTCGATCATTGCGACTTCTCGCTGGAGCCACAGGAGCGCATTGGCCTCATTGGCCGCAACGGTACGGGCAAGTCGTCCATGCTCAAGATCCTTGCTGACATGGAACGCCCTGATGACGGTGAGGTACAGCGACAACTCGGCGTGCGCGTTGCCTATGTTGCTCAGGAGCCTGTACTGGATACAGCACACACCATTTTTGAATCAGCAAGCGTCGGGCTTAAAACGGTCATTGACGCGCGCGATCGGTATTTGAGCGGCGACGCAGATGCCGACCTCGATGCGCTGCAAACCATCATTGAGTCAATGGACGGCTGGAATTGGGAGCAGCGGGTGGAGGAGACGCTGCAGCGCCTTCGCCTTGATCCAACCCGCTCGGTTGGCGAGCTCTCCGGCGGCATGCGAAAGCGGGTTGCCCTCGCGCAAGCACTGGTCAGCCGCCCGGACGTTTTGCTGCTCGATGAGCCAACCAACCACCTCGATATGGACGCAATCGTGTGGCTCGAAGAGCTGCTGATTGGTTTTAAAGGCAGCGTCGTCACAATCAGCCACGATCGCGCGTTTTTGAACCGCGTGGTGACTCGCATTGTCGAACTCGACCGCGGCAAATTACTCAGCTACCCGGGTAATTTCGAAGCCTACGGCCTGCAAAAAGAAGAACAGTTGGCACAAGAAGCGGTCATCAACGCAAAGGCGGATAAGCTTTTGGCGCAAGAGGAGGTCTGGGTACGCAAGGGTGTTGAAGCCCGACGAACACGCAGCCAAAGCCGCATCAGCCGCCTGCAAGATTTGCGCTCTGCGCGCTCCTCACGCCGCGATGTAGTGGGTCGGGTTCGATTGGATATTTCAAGCGCACAAAGCAGCGGCAAAATCGTGGCGGAACTCGAAGGTGTATCCAAGCGCTTTGGCGCGGGTTCAGCCGAGCGGACCATCGTTGATAACTTCAACATCACGATTTTGCGTGGCGACAAAGTCGGGATCATCGGCCCCAACGGCGCCGGTAAGACCACCTTGCTCAAGATCATCTTGGGCCAGCTCGCAGCAGACGCTGGCAAGGTCCGCTTGGGAACGCAGTTAGAGGTGGCCTACTTCGATCAAATGCGCGATCAAATCGACCTCAACGCCACCTTGGAAGACACCATCAGCCCAGGCAGCGAGTGGGTCGAAGTCAATGGGCGGAAAACCCACGTCAAGAGCTACCTCAGCGACTTTCTGTTTTCACCGGCGAGGGCCAATGCCCCCGTTCGCACCTTGTCGGGCGGCGAACGCAACCGCCTCCTGCTGGCTCGGCTTTTTGCAAAGCCCGCCAACGTACTGGTGCTCGATGAGCCGACCAACGACCTTGATATCGACACCCTCGATTTATTAGAGGACGTGTTGGCTCAATTTAAAGGTACTGTTTTCTTGGTCAGCCATGACCGGGCGTTTTTGGACAACGTCGTCACCAGCACCATCGTTAACGAAGGTCCGGGTCAATGGCGGGAGTATGAGGGTAGCGTTCAAGACTGGATCACCCAGTCCGAACGCGCGGCGCAGTGGGCTGAAACCCGCCACAGTGCGGGGGATGGCAAAGAGACGTCAAAAGCCAAAACAAACGAGCCCCCGGCAGACCCTGCCGTGACGTCGACGTCGGCCAACACGAGCCAAAAGCGGAAACTATCCTACAAAGAGCAGCGTGAATTGGACAGCTTGCCTGCCGCCATCGCCGCGCTTGAGGCCGAACACAGCAACGCCACAGCCAAGCTCGATAACGGGGCGCTGTTTGCAAGCGATTTGGCACTGGCGACGCAACTCACTCAGCGACTGACTGAAATTGACGACGCGCTGCTGGCGGCACTCGAGCGCCTTGAAGCGCTGGGCGGCTGATTCAAAACACCCTCGCACGCATGGCACTCACCGAATACACCGCACTGCTGTTACTGGGACTGGCCGTCTCGTTTACCCCCGGCCCCAACACCGCCCTTTCGGCCACCATGGGGGCCCAAGGCGGCTTGCGTCACGCGCTGCCATTCGTGGTGTCAGTGCCGTTCGGCTGGGGCCTGTTGCTGACATTGAGCGTTTTGGGCGTCAGCGCCGTTTTGGCGCAGGCTGAAACCGCTCGGCTTGGGGTCGCGCTTGCCGGAACTGGTTACCTGCTGTGGTTAGCCAAACGGCTTGCCACGGCGCCAGCGATGCCCGCAGACGCACTGGATCAAGACAATCACGTACGCATTGGTTTCGTGAACGGCGTCGCCTTGCAATTCGTCAACATCAAGGCATGGATGCTTTCGTTAAGCATTGTGGCAGGTTGGCTGACCGGCCCAGCCGCGACGGCTGAACGCTTTGCAGTGGTGCTGCCCACCATGATGGCTTTCGCCTTCTTCAGCAACCTGCTTTACGCTTGGATCGGCGCTGCGCTGCGCCAATGGTTGCGCCAGGGACGACGGCTCAAAACGTTCAACCAAACCATGGCAAGCGTTCTTTGCCTGACGGCGCTATGGATGCTCAAACCATTCCTCTAAATGAACACCACCAATAACGCCGAGTTTGGAACAGCCGAGACGAATCGTCGAAACGAGCTGAAGGGGTACCTGCTTGGTGTCATCGGCGTCGCTATTTTTTCAGCCACCTTGCCCGTTACGAAATTGGCAGTGGGCACCGAGGCTGAACCGCTCATGAGCGCTCAATTCGTGGCTTTCGCGCGGGCAGCGATTGCCGGTACGCTGAGTCTTTTGTGGCTTGCTTGGGTCCGCCCAGCGATGCCCAAAGGCAATGACTGGCTCTTGCTGGTGGTGACGGCATGTGGCGTTGTCTTCGGCTTTCCACTTCTGACCAGCAACGCGATGCGATACGTCGACGGCACACACGCCAGTGTCGTGCTGGGATTGATGCCGCTCGCAACCGCTGTATGCGGCGCCATCGTGTATCGACGGCGACCGCCCGTGTCTTTTTGGCTCGCCAGCATCGCCGGTTGCGCCTTGGTCATTGGGTTCACTTTATGGCGTGGCCACGACACGACTGCTGCCAACAGCGTAGGCCTGACTTTTGCCGATTTCTTATTGCTGGGTGCCGTTATTCTCGGTGCGATCGGCTACACAAGCGGCGCCGCTTTGGCATCGCGTCACCGCTCAGAAACCGTCATCAGCTGGGCACTGGTCATCAGTCTCCCTTTGACCACCATCGGTGCGTGGCAAACCGCACCCGCCAACGATATGCCGCTTGTGTCCTGGATTGCACTCGGATACGTTGCGCTGTTTTCAATGTGGATTGGCTTTTTTGCGTGGTACCGCGGCCTGGTACTCGGCGGGGTCATGGGCGTCAGTCAGGTGCAGTCTCTGCAACCCTTCATGGGTATTTTGGTCTCAATACCGTTGCTAAACGAGCAGTGGTCATGGGTCACGATCTCATTTGCGATGGCGGTGGTTGTCACCGTTTATGTTGCTAAGAATCGACTGGCCAGCCAACAATAAGGTCATGGGAACCCTCACACTCGCACGCCACGGACAGGCCTCATTCGGCGCCGCCAATTACGACCAACTCAGTGACCGCGGACACCTTCAAAGTGAGCGATTGGGGGCCTACTACGCAACACAGGGTTCGCCTTTTGACGTGGTTTACCACGGCAGCCTGACGCGGCATTTAGAGACTTGGGCGGGTATTCAGCGCCACCTCAAAGCAACAGCGTTACCGGTTCACTGCCGTCCCGGCCTCAATGAATTTGATGGCAACGCAATCGTTACGGCCTACCAAGCAGCGCATGACCTGCCTCCCGTCGCGGCATCCGATTACAAGGCGTATTTCCGTCTGTTACGGAACGGGCTAGAGGCTTGGATGGCCGCAGAAATCGAGCCAGCCGGTATGGGCACATACGCCAACTTCCGGGCCGGTGTATTTGCCGTGATGGCGGAGATTCAAGCCGATCACCATCACAAACGGGTTCTGGTCGTGACCAGCGGCGGCCCGATATCAACGGTGGTCGGCGCGGTGTTGGAGACGCCCGATCGCAAGACGGTGGACATCAACTACCAAATTCACAACACAGCTGTCACCACATTCAACGTCACACCAAGCGGCTTGCGGTTATCGGGGTTCAATGCGACGCCGCACCTGGATCCGCAAAGCGATACCGCGCTGTTCACTTTCGCCTAACGGCGCAAGGTTGTGGTCGGTAAACCGTCGATCTCAACGAACAAATCAACCAATGAACGTGCCGCAGCCTCGATCACGCGATGGCCTTTTTCAGCGGTTGCCAGCGCCGCATGACCCACCGCACCACTGGGATTGAGGTCTTGCATTTGCCACGCCAACTTGGCACTCTTGCCATTACCGAGAACCCGCGTGGTTTGGGCGCGGTCCTGCGAAGTCGAGCCAAAGTTATCAGCACGCGACATGTCAACACGATCGGGTGAGATGGCCAACATCATGGATGTTTCGATGTCGCCGGCGTGGATGCCAAACCGGTGCTCATGGCTATCGAACAGGCCATCGACATCAGGACCCAGCGGCAAGTTAAACCAACTGACACTGACCACCAACATCCCTAAACGGTTCCGCAAATCGCGCGCCACCAAGTCGAGCGCCCCCACCTGACCACCGTGCGCGTTCAGTATCACCAACTGCTTAACGCCACTGGCATGCACCGATTCACCAATGTCAGTCCAGAGGCGGATCAGCGTCTCACTCGATAAGGTCAAAGTGCCTGCGAACCGCGCGTGTTCAGGGCTAAACCCAACCGGCAGCAGTGGTAACGCCAACACCGATGGGCGAATGTTCTCGGCGGCTGAAATCTGGAGCGCGCGCCCCAATACCGCCTCCGCCAAATCACTGTCGACGGACAACGGCAAATGCGGACCATGCTGCTCAGTCGCGCCAACGGGCAACACGGCAATCAAGCGATCGCGGTCAAGTGCGGCTAATGCGGGCGACGACAGATCCGCCCACTGGCCGTGTCGAATGAAATGAGGAGTGACTTCTGACATGTGCCAAGTGTAGCCAGCCTGAGCGCCGGATAATAGTGGTGTCGGAACTATGGCACCTGACCAGACTCCGACACTGCATCACCACGCTGAAAGACGGTCTCCCCTTATGTCGCTACAACGCCTCCTATCGTTCACACGCTGCCACATCACGGCGGGGGTACTTGTCGCGCTGTGTGCCGGTTTTTCGTGGCCCAGTGCGCACGCGCAAACGACCAGTTTCAATGCATTGGATGCCTTGGGCATAAGCGGCAAAGCCGCGGCCGCACCCCGATCCGATGGTGTCGTCACGTCACCCGCTGTCAGCAGCACCCAAACCCAAGCACAGCTCTTGGCGTGGGCACCCGATGGCATGAGCACCGGGAAGACGCTGTGGCTTGGCTTGCGCATTCAGCACGAACCACACTGGCACACCTACTGGAAAAACAGCGGTGACTCTGGGTTACCAACTGAGCTCAAATGGCAATTACCCGATGGTTGGTCGGCGGGGGCTGTCAGTTGGCCAACCCCAAAAAAGTTTGCGCTGGGACCGTTGGCCAACTATGGTTTTGATGGCACCGTCTTACTGCCTACCGCCATCACCATGGGGCCGTTTGACCGCGTTAATGGCTCAGCGACCGTCAAGCTTGCTGCCAGCTGGCTGGCCTGCAAAACCGAATGTATCCCCGAGGATGCGTCATTTGAATTGACGATCCCCTTTGCAAGCGACACAGGCGGGGCTTCACCGCTTACCGCACACAGCGGGCTATTTGAAGACGCTTTGGCCCGGGTTCCAGAGGCCTTAGTCGGCCTGGACGCGCGGGCTCATGTCAGCGCTGATGACGCGAGCCACCTGCGTTGGGCGCTCACCGGCCTGCCGACCAGCTGGCAAGGCAAGGCGCTCGAGCTTTACCCTGAAACCACCGGTTTAATCGCACCCGGTGGTCCTTGGACCTCAGCGTGGACCGACAAGCAGACTGGCAATTGGCAAGCCGCAACGCCGCTGAACCCGTATCGCAGCGAAGCGCCGCGCGCCTTCCAGGTGGTCATTGCGCCTGCGGGCACCCCTGACGGCGTTCAATCTGAAAAAGGTATCTTGGCGACGGTTACGTTTGAGGGCGATTGGCCGCCCGCCGCCAAACCAGCCGACATCAGCCCCGCGCTTGCTGCGGCCTTGGCTGAATCGGGCGTTGGTACTGGAACAACGTCGAACAACGCCAGCAACCAACAGGGCATCAGCGGGTGGTTAATCGCCCTGGCCGGGGCTTTTTTAGGCGGTGCGCTACTCAACCTCATGCCATGCGTGTTTCCAGTGCTGGCCCTCAAGGTTTTGGCCTTTGCCGACGGCAAGAGCGCAGATATGACCAAACATCGCCAAAACGGTTTGGCTTACACGGCGGGCGTCGTCTTGTCGTTCGCACTGCTGGGCTCGGCGCTTCTCGCGCTGCGCGAGGCAGGCGATCTTTTGGGGTGGGGGTTCCAACTGCAAAACCCGTGGCTCGTTGGTGGCTTGGCAACCTTGTTCACCGTCATCGCGCTCAACTTGTTTGGGTTGTTTGAATTGGGCAACTGGTTGCCCCAAAGCGTGGCGACTGCACGATCAAAAAACGCCACCGTCGACGCCTTTTTGTCAGGGGTATTGGCCACCGCTGTCGCATCCCCATGCACAGCACCGTTCATGGGCGCATCTCTTGGCTTGGCGATTGCGCTGCCTACGGCACAGGGTTTGGCCATTTTTGTGGCCGTTGGCTTGGGTATGGCCAGCCCCTATCTGCTCGCCAGTTGGGTCCCAGCCGTGGCGCAGCAATTGCCCCGCCCCGGTCCTTGGATGGTGACCTTCAAACAACTGATGGCCTTCCCGATGATGGCCACGGTCGTTTGGCTGCTTTGGGTATTTGGTCAACAAACCAGCATCAACAGTGCGTCCGCCTTGATGCTCTGGCTGTTGTCTGTCGCATGGCTCATTTGGGCGTGGGCACAGGTGGCGACGCGGACCACGCGCATGGTCACTCGCGGCGTTGGCATTGTGATGTTCATCCTGGCCACATGGCTGCTCAGCAGCCCGATGGTCCACAGCGGTAACGCAACGGCTGATTTCGCCAGTGCGCCGTCATCCAGCGCGAGCCCTGCAAGCTGGCAGCCTTGGTCCGCGACAGCGGTGGCTGCACACCTGGCAAAGGGACAGCCCGTTTTTGTTGATTTCACTGCTGCGTGGTGTGTGACATGCCAAGTCAACAAAGCCACCACCTTGACCACACAAAGCGTGTTGGATGCTTTTGCCGAAAAAGGGGTGCTGACACTGCAGGCGGATTGGACGCGTCGAAACCCCGACATCACCGAGGCGCTCAACACACTCGGGCGCAACGGGGTGCCAACCTACGCGCTTTATGTGCCAGGCGCTGCGCCGCTCGTCCTCAGCGAAATCATCACACCCAATGACGTTCGCGACGCATTGGCAGGCTTGCCCAACGCCAACCGCACCCAAACACCTTAACGCCACTTTCGTGCGCGCAGAAACTGCGACAATCAACACCATGTTTGCACCACTCCAAAACGACACATTTCTGCGCGCTTGTCTGCGCGAATCAACTGCACACACCCCCGTTTGGCTCATGCGCCAGGCTGGTCGCTACCTCGCTGAGTACCGTGAGACGCGCGCAAAGGCGGGTAGTTTCATGGGCCTGGCGACCAACACCGACTTCGCAACGGAAGTTACGCTGCAGCCGCTCGAGCGCTTTCCACTGGATGCGGCCATCCTTTTTTCAGACATTCTGACCGTCCCAGACGCGATGGGTCTGGGCCTCAGCTTTGCCATTGGCGAAGGCCCCAAATTTGCAAAAGTCGTTCGCGACGAGGCCGCTGTCAGCGCGCTTGAAGTGCCGGATATGGCCAAACTGCAATATGTGTTCGATGCGGTCACCTCAATCCGCAAGGCGCTGAACGGCCGCGTACCGCTCATCGGATTTTCGGGCAGCCCCTGGACATTGGGTTGCTACATGGTGGAAGGCGCTGGCTCCAGCGACTACCGCTTGGTCAAAACGCTCATGTACCAGCGCCCTGACCTCATGCACCGCATCCTCACCATCAACGCCGACTCGGTTGCCGCCTACCTGAATGCCCAAATCGAGGCAGGCGCCCAAGCCGTCATGATCTTTGACAGCTGGGGCGGTGTCTTGGCCGATGCAGAGTTCAAGTCCTTCAGCTTGGCCTACACGCAGCGCGTCCTGTCGAAAATCCACAAGACCTTCAACGGTGAAACGATCCCCAGCATCGTGTTCACGAAGGGGGGCGGTTTGTGGATGTCTGAGATGCAAAGTCTTGACTGCAACGTTTTAGGCATGGACTGGTCGGTCAACCTGGCGAAGGCCCGTGCACAGTTGGGTGCCACCCACGCACTCCAGGGCAACCTGGACCCGAATGTGCTGTTCGCATCCCCAGAGCAAGTGACCGAACAGGCCAAGGCGGTACTCGACAGTTTTGGTCAGCCACACCAAGGGGACGGCAAAGGTCCAACCCACATTTTCAACCTCGGCCACGGTATCAGCCAGTTCACTCCCCCCGAAAATGTCGCCGTGTTGGTGGAGGCCGTCCACAGCCACTCAAAGGCGATGCGGCAAAAATAAAACCGATTTTCCTTGACAAATTTAGGGTTCTCCCTAGCTGACTTGTGCACAAAACTGCCAAACAACCCTTTTCATGGACGCGCAGAGGCTTTTTGGCTTAATTCAGGGGCAAAAATTCATAACTCATTGATTTTTATGCGTTTTTAATCTGCTTAATATTTAGGCAAATTAAAGAAATGCTTGTTTTTAATCGGTGAAGCGGGGGTTTTGACAATCTATCAACAAAGTTATCCACAGAAATTCTGGACATCTTTGGAGCTCGTTCCAAATCAAGGACTTAGCTTAATTTCTAAATTTGAACATTAAAAACGAACGCTAAGAGATGTCATTCTGGCCCGCGGTAATCGTCGCTACACCGGCCCATAGCAATGTGGGGCACGCCCTCACCTACCGCAGTGAGCAGGCACTTCCAGTGGGGGCATTGGTGCGAGTGCCTCTGGGCAAGCGTGACACCCTTGGGATCGTCTCGGCATGCGACACCGAATGTCCAGCCGCCGTCAATGCCACCGCAGTCAAACCGATCACCGCCCACTTGGGTGACATGCCCCCGCTGGGTCCTGATTGGCTCGACCTGATTCGCTTCACTGCCAAGTACTACCAACGCAGTCTTGGGGAGGTGGCGCTTGCGGCCTTACCTCCCGACCTGAAGAAACTCGATCCCACGCAACTCACCCGCCGCCTTACCCGAAATGGCAAACAGCGAGCCAAAGCCCGCGTTGCGTCTGAGCCCAGCAAAGAAAACGTCCCCGAAGCCAGCCCCGAGCAGATCGCCGCACTGACCGGCATTGCCACGGCAACCAAGCCTGTGCTGCTATTCGGCGCCACAGGTAGTGGCAAAACGGAGGTGTATTTGCAGGTCGCCGCGCAGTGCTTGGCGGATCACCCGCAAGCGCAGATTTTGGTCTTGGTGCCCGAAATCAACCTGACCCCACAACTCGAAGCGCGGTTTTTTGCCCGCTTTGGTGACGAACAAGTGGTGTCCATGCACAGTGGGTTGACCCCAGCGCAGCGCCTTCAGAGTTGGCTAAGCGCCCACCTCGGCCACGCGCGAGTGGTGCTGGGCACCCGCATGGCGGTGTTCGCCAGTTTGCCGCACCTTCAGCTGATCGTCGTTGACGAAGAGCACGACCCCAGTTACAAAAGCCAAGAAGGTGCGCGCTATTCGGCTCGGGACTTGGCCATCTACCGCGCCCACTCAAAGAGCGGATGCCGGGTGATCTTGGGCTCTGCCACCCCAGCCCTCGAAACCTGGTACGCCGCAGAGCAAGGGCGCTACGTTCGCTTCAACATGCCCAGTCGGATGGGTGGCGCGGCGCTGCCGACCCTGCGGTTGGTGGACATGCAACGCCAGCCGAAACAGACCGTATTGGCCGCTCCCCTGATTGAGGCAATTGCCGAACGGGCACAAAACGGTGAGCAAAGTTTACTGCTCCTCAATCGGCGCGGTTACGCGCCAGTGCTGAGCTGTGGCGCTTGCCAATGGAAAAGCGACTGCCCCAACTGCAGCGCTTTTCGCGTGTTTCACAAGCGCGATCGAAGCCTTCGCTGCCACCACTGTGGGTTCACAGAGCGGGTACCACACGCCTGCCCCTCTTGTGGCAATGTGGATATCCAAACCGTTGGCCGAGGCACCGAGCAACTTGAGGAACTGGTTGCAGACCGGTTGTCAGCGGCCACAAGAGCCGACGGTCAACCGTTGCGCGTGGGTCGGCTCGACGCCGACACCGCAAAGGGCAAAGGGCAACTCGATGCCCATTTAGCAGCGATGCATGACGGCGAGTGGGATGTGCTGGTGGGTACCCAGATGGTGGCCAAAGGCCACGATTTCCGCCGCATCACCTTGGTCGCAGCCGTTAACCCGGATGGTGGCTTGTATGCGAGCGACTTCCGCGCGCCCGAGCGCTTGTTCGCGCTGCTGATGCAAGCCGCTGGGCGCGCTGGGCGCGATGCCAGCTTTGGCTCGAGGGCTGAGATGTGGGTGCAAACGTGGCACCCCGATCACGCCTTGTTCGCAGCCCTTCGCACGCATGATTACGCCGGGTTTGCCACGCAAGAGCTGAATGAACGCGAAGCGGCAACACTGCCACCATTTGCGGCACAAGCCCTGCTTCGGGCGGATGCCCGCTCGCAAGTAGCGGCGCAGGCGTTTTTAAATACGGCTCGCGAGAGCGGTCAAGCCCTAGCCAACGCGATGGGCGTTGACCTCTACCCGGCCGTCCCACTCACGATTGCCCGAATCGCCAACGTTGAACGCGCCCAATTGTTGGTTGAGTGCGGGAACCGCAACACCCTTCAGCGGTTCTTGGGGCAATGGCAACAAGACCTGCACGCCTTGCGTGCCACGGCGCATGGGCGCGGCATCATTCGCTGGGCGATTGATGTCGACCCGTTGGCTATTTAAGCGCCTCTAACGCCATCCGCAATTGATAGGCACGGGTGGTGGTGTCCATTGCGACATCGGCCCAGGTCACCACCTGCCCCTGAGGTACCGGGCGGATCACCTTCACATCATGTGCCAGTCCCAACGGGACGCCCCCCATCTGCACCGACTTGCGACTGGGCAATAATTTGCCCCAAACGGTATACCCACCCTCGCCGTCGAGCGTATCACCGGGCTTCAAATCTCGCTTTGCGGTGGCCACCACGTCGGCGTTCCAGCCCACGGCAACGCCCGTGGGCTCGCCGCGCAGCGCGACACTGGCCACGGACATACCAACCTCCAAACCGATCAGATGCCAACGCTTGTAGAGCGTGAAGTAGCGGCCGCTGGGGTCGGTGTGGGCGTTGTATTCCTCAAAACAATTCTTGATGTAATCGGTCTCGGCCTCAACAGTCACCCAAACGCCCATGCGAATGTCGTAAGGAATCTTTCGGCCATCGGCCTCCAGGCTGGAGATGACCTCGACCATCCCTTTCTGCTCAAGCACACCCCCCTCGCTGATCGGACGCGTCACGTAGGGAATATCTTCCACGCTGGCCGGCGGGTACAACAGACCATTGCTGGGTACCTGCAAGCCCGTGGCGTTTGAGACGGCCGTACTTTCAATCGCAGGCTTAGACCCATCCAAAAAACTGTTAAACATTTTGGGATTCAAACCACCACGCGTCGCCTGCTCCGGCGTTAAACCGTAATAGCCCCACACCGTTTCAGGTGTGCTGTTGCAGAAATGCGGTAACCACTTATGGCCACGGCCTGCAGCCACAACCGGAAAACCACAGGTCCGCGCCCAATCGACCAAGTCGCAAATCATGGCGGGCTGATCGCCGTAAGCCAACGAGTAAACCACGCCCGCTTCGGATGCTTTGCGCGCCAACAGCGGTCCACAAAAAGCGTCGGCCTCAACCGTCACGTTCACCACGTGCTTGCCGTGGGCAAAGGCCTCAAGACAATGATCAACAGCAGCGATGGGGTGGCCCGTGCACTCCACCACCACATCGATCGAAGGGTGACTGACCAAGGCTTTCCAATCCTCCGTGATGTGGGTGTCACCGTTTTTGATGGCGGCATCCAACGAGGTTGCCTCTGTGCGCGCCACATCCCAGCCCACACGCGCCAAATTGGTTCGTGCCGCAGCAGGCGACAAGTCGGCAATGCCAACCAAATGCACCCCCGGCGTTCGCGGAATTTGCGACAAATACATAGACCCGAACTTACCCGCACCAATGAGGCCCACCCGAATCGGGTTGCCGTCGGCCTGGCGCTTCAGCAGCTGTTGGTGCAGGCTCATGCGGTTTGCTCCTCAGCGGCACCGATCACATCGAGGGATGTTTCGAGCGCGCTGGCTGGCAGGCCATTCTTCCAAGGCGTGTCCACCGGGTAATCTTTAACCAAGCAGTCGTCAGGCAAACAAGCAATGGGCGTGAAGTCCCGATGCGCAATGTATTCGGGGCGCTTAAAGCGTCGGATGTGGTTGCTCACAGCGCACAAACTGAGATAAACCGCAACGCGGTTCCATGGCGACATGTTTGAACCAGACGCATGCACCAAGCAACTGTGGAACAAAATCATGGAGCCTGCGGGCCCCTTCGGGCTGACGATACCCTGGGGTTGGTAACGGCCGTCCGCGTCATAGCCGCCTTTGCCGCCAGCGCGGTCAACCAATTGGCGGATGAGGTTGTTATCAACCGTCCACAACGGGTAGCTGGTGGTGGTGAGGTCGTGCTTGGCATCGATAACGCCCTTTTTGTGGCTGCCGGGGATGAACATCAGCGGGCCATTAAAGTCGTTTACATCGTCCAAAAAGATGGCCACGTTCATGGCGCGCTCAGTCGGCATCATGTCGTCGTTTAACCAGGTGCCATAGTCCTGGTGCCACTGCCACACATCGCCCTCAAAGCCCATCTTGCCGTTGATTTTGAACTGGTGCATGTACAGCTTCTCACCAAACAGCGACTCAACTGGCTCAATCATGCGGGGGTGACGCGCGAGGCGCGCAAACGGCTCACTGATCATGTGCGCTGCAAAGTTGGTCCGAACCGCATCACTGCCTTTTTCACGCACGTTATAGGCCTCGCGCTTGCTGTACAGCTCGGGCACCGCTTCAGTGAGTTTGCGTGTCTCGTCTGGCGTGAATTGACCTGGGAAAAACAAATAACCGTCACGGTCAAACTGGGCCAATTGCTCAGGGGTTAGTTTCATGCGTGTCTCCGGATTAAAGTTATGAACGGTTTGGGATCGATTCCTGCGTCAGGCCGCACTGGCCATGGATAGCTTTTCCACCATCAGGTTGCCTGCGCGCTCGCCGTGCCCGGCAACCAATGTCTCCGCTTGCGCCACATCACCAGCGGCGATCGCTTTGGCGATCGCGGCGTGCTCATCCCACACCGTGTCGCGTTGACCAGACTCTTGCAAGACCGCGCCCATGACCCGGCGAACATGCTGCCAATGATGACCGGCCGTTTGTGCGATCAATGGGTTTTGTGAGGCCTCGTAAATGGCGTGATGAAAGGCGACATCGGCGTCAATCATGGCCTGTACGTCCCTGCCCAAAGCCGCTTTGCGGCCCTGCGCAATGAGCCGCTCCGGAATCACTGCACAGCGCTGGGCCGCAAGGCGTGCCGCGAGGGCATCCAGCGCGCCGCGCACCTGGTACATCTTGCGCATCCAATCGGGATCAAGCGGCGTGACCAACACCCCCCGGCCCTTGGCGTCTACAACAAAGCCATCCTTTTTGAGCTCCCGAAGGGCCTGTAAAACGGGTTGTCGGGAGACGCCGAGCCGCGTTGCAATGTCCTCTTGGGTCACGCGGGACCCCGGCGCCATGGCACCCGTGCTGATCGCGTCCAGCAACGTGCGGTAGACCTGGTCGACCAAGTCGGGTGCGGTTTTAAGTGTCGGTAGAGTGGTCATGTGGCGATCATTTTCTGAATACTGTATACGGAAAACGTCGCGACGAGGTGTGTTTTTTAGGGTCTCATGTCAGCCACGCGACAGCGCCAGAAAAGGTAAAAAAGGCGGCCACCGTCGTGAGCAAAATAATTCTGGCGATGCGCCCGTTGTCCGCGCCGAATCGTTCGGCTAGCAATGACACATTGCTGGCGCTTGGCAGCGCTGCGACCAAGACGATGCATGTGAGGGTGAAATCATCCAGCGGCAACCCCATCCACTGCACCAGTGTGCCCAAACACCACAACAACACCGGGTGGACAAACAGCTTCAGCAAAGTGCCCGGCAAATAGTGCGCCTTGGGCATGGCATGGGCGCTGGTCATTTGCGAGCGGGCCAGCACCGCACCGATGGTGAACAGTGCCACTGGCGAAGCGGCATTGGCCAACAAGGCCACCGTTTGGTCCAAAGGCTCCCACAGCTTGATGTCGAAACCGCTGGCGATCGTACCCAGCAAAATCGCCCAAGGCATGGGGTTACTGGCGGCACGGCGCAGGGCCTGTTTGGCCGCCCTCCCTGCGCCATCAATGCCAGCCCCGTCCAGGCGAGACAGGGCAACACACAGCGAACTCGTGATCACAATGTCCACCAAAATGGTGGCAATCGCGGGTCCTGCGCTGGCGGCACCAAGGAGTGCGGTGAGCAATGGCACCCCCATGAAGCCCGTATTGGGGAAGGCTGCAACCAGGGCGCCAAGCGATGCATCATTCCAGCCAATCACACCCCGCTTGGTGATCCAGATGGTGGCCGTCACCATGGTGAGCGCACACACCAAGTAGACGCCGAACACCACCGGATTCAACAGCTCAGCGACCGGCGTGTTCGCGCCAAATCGGAACAGCATGCAAGGCACCGCAAAGTAAAGGACAAAACCATTGAGGCCCGGTACCGCTGGCAGGGTCAGCCAGCCCACGCGGGTTGCAGCGTAGCCCGCCAAAACCAGCGCAAAAAATGGAAAGGTGACGGTCAAGATATTGAGCATGGGCGGCATTATCGGGGCTAACCCTGACTGGACGTTGCACTTTTGTCACGGGCAAGTCAGCCCCGGCCATCACTTTGGCCGCTGTTGCAGGCGGTATGATGAAGCGCTTGCCTGCTATCGGGCTGAATAAAGAAAACCCATGTCCGCAGGTCTGAACGCCGCCCAATTAGAAGCTGTTAACCACGTCCACGGACCAAGCCTCGTGTTAGCCGGTGCTGGGTCGGGTAAGACGCGCGTGATCACGCACAAAATTGCCCACCTGATGGACGGCGGGATGAGTCCCAGCCGCATCGCGGCCATCACCTTTACCAACAAAGCGGCTGCAGAAATGCGGGAACGCGCCAAACAGCTTGCCGGTAAGCGCGCAGCCGAGGTGCTGATTTGCACCTTCCACGCCTTGGGTGTGCGCATGCTGCGCCAACAAGGCAGCTACGTGGGTTTGAAAGAACAGTTCTCGATTTTGGACAGCGACGACGTCACCAAAATCATGAAGGATTGCGGGGGCTCAACCGATAACGCGACGGCCCGGCAGTGGCAATGGGCCATCAGCGCGTGGAAAAACCAGGGCCTCAACTCGGAACAAGCACTGGCGATCGCGGCCAACGAGGAGGAACGCGCCTGTGCGGTCATCATGGCACGCTACGAAGAGCGCTTGGCCGCTTACCAAAGCGTCGACTTTGATGACCTCATCTCGTTGCCCCTCAAACTCTTGCGCGAACACGATGCGGTGCGCCAACATTGGCAGCAACAGCTCGGCCACGTTTTGGTTGACGAGTACCAAGACACCAACGCCACCCAATACGAACTGCTCAAGTTGCTTGTCGGCGAGCGCGGTCGCCTGACGGCCGTGGGCGATGACGACCAGTCCATCTACGGCTGGCGCGGCGCAACGCTCGATAACCTCAAGAAGCTGCCAGTTGATTACCCGGATTTGAAGGTCATCAAGCTTGAGCAAAACTACCGCTCGACGAGTGCGATTTTGAAGGCCGCTAACAACGTCATCGGCCCCAATCCCAAATTGTTTCCCAAAACACTGTGGAGCGATTTGGGTGAGGGGGAACCGGTTCGGATTGCGGGTTGTGACAACGAAGACCACGAGGCCGAGCGGCTTGTGGCCCGAATTCAAAGCCTGCGAACAACCTCAGCGCACAAGTCGTTCAAAGACTTCGCGGTGTTATACCGAGCCAATCACCAGGCAAGGGTATTTGAAAAAGCGCTTCGCAAAGCCGCCATTCCGTACAAGGTGTCCGGTGGCCAGAGCTTTTTTGATCGGGCGGAGATCAAGGACCTGTGCGCGTGGTTGCGCCTGCTGGTCAACAACGATGACGACCCCGCATTTTTACGCGCCATCACCACGCCGAAGCGAGGCATCGGGCACACCACATTGACGCAACTCGGTACGTTTGCGACGTCACATAAGTTCAGCCTTTTCGAGGCCTTGTTTGCCAACTCCATTGCGTCGGCCTTGAGTGCGCGCGCGGTGGGGTCACTGCACGAATTTGGGCGTTACATCAATGACATGGAATACCGTGCGCGCCACATTCAGGGCGCCGAAGACGCCAAGGCTTTCATGCTCAGTTGGTTGAGCGATATCGGCTACCAGCAGCACCTCATGGATGGCGAGGACAGCGAGAAAATGGGCGCAGCTCGCTGGACCAACGTGATGGATTTTGTCGATTGGATGAGCCAACGCTGCGGCGGCACCATTGATGACACCGCGGGTGTCACGATGGAGAGCGAGAAAAAAACCCTGCTCGAAGTCATTCAAACCATCGCCCTGCTGTCGACCATCTCCGAGCGTGAACAGGACCAAGACGTCGTGACGCTCTCCACCCTTCATGCCGCAAAAGGCTTGGAGTGGCCACACGTGGTGCTGGCTGGTGTGAACGAGGGCTTGTTGCCATTCAAAACCGACGACGACAGCCTCACCCCCGAGGCCTTGGCGCAACGCTTGGAAGAGGAGCGGCGACTCATGTATGTGGGCATCACCCGCGCGCAACGCACCTTGGCAGTTAGCTGGCTGATGCGTCGTAAAAAGGGGCGCGAGACCGTGGCGGGCAAGCCCAGCCGATTCATCGCAGAAATGGGCTTAGAAGAGGCCACCACCAAAGAAGACCCGCGCGAAAAGCTCCGTGCGCTGCGCGCAGAATTCGCCGCCAAAGCCGCTGCCAGTGCGCAACTGGCTGCCAACACCGCATCGCTCTCATGAACCGTTTTTTCCAAATCACGCTGCTCGCCCTGCTCAGTGGGAATCATGTGCTGGCTGCACAAACGGACCCAGCGCCGCGCACTTGCAAAAACGCCGACGCATCCGCATTGACCCACTTTTGGGAACTGAGCGACGATGCGGACTGCGACACCTTTAGCCTTCGCGGCTACAAACCCATCAGTCTCATGGGCGCATTCAGTGATGGTGTGAACACGCAGCCTGCCTCCCCAGCCGCCAACCGCACCGCGCTGACGGCCGAGCCCTATCAAACCAGTGAGCTGATGTTGCAACTGTCCGTGCGCACAAAGCTGGCCAAAGGGCTGCTGCCCAGCGACCCCGGGACAACCGACGGCCTCTGGTTTGGCTACACGCAAAAGTCTTTTTGGCAGGTCTTTAACAACAAACTGTCGCGCCCCTTCCGCACAACCGACCACCAACCCGAGTTGATTTACGTCTACCCCTTGAATGTGGGTTTAAGCGATAAATGGACCGTGCGCTATGCCGGCTTAGCCATCAACCACCAATCAAACGGTCAAGCCGAGCCGCTCTCTCGCAGCTGGAACCGTGCGATCCTGATGGCTGGCATGGACGCTGCAAGTGGCACACAGATCAATGCGCAGCTCTGGCAGCGCATGCCGGAGTCCATCAACACCGATGACAATCCTGATATTGCCGACCACCTCGGGCGCGCCGAGATCAGCAGCCTGTGGCCCATCAACCCGCGCCACGCGTTAGGCCTGACTGTTCGGCATAACCTCCGCGCCAGTGGCCGCGGCGCTGCGACGCTGGACTGGACCATCAAACCCCGCACCACGCTGAACAACCCCAATGCGGGATTGCGTTACCACGTGCAACTGTTTTCAGGTTACGGCGACAGCTTGGCAAGCTATAACTTCCGCCGTTCTTCCGTTCGTGTGGGCGTGAGCCTGGTGGACTGGTAAACCCATCCAAGCGGTGCGATAAAGCAGCGAGCCATGCGGGCCGAATCCCCCACCCCCCTAAAAACACCCCGCCCGATGCTTCCGGCGGCCTTGGTGGTAACGGCGGGCATCGTTGCTGCAATGCATGTGGGTAAAGTCGCCCCCGCCATACCGGTCCTGCAAGCTCAATTGGGCCTCACACTGGTGCAAGCGGGATGGCTGCTGTCGCTGTCGCAAATGGCGGGCATGCTGACAGCCGTTTTCATCGGCATGTTCGCTGACGGCTTTGGCTTGCGGCGCAGCCTGCTCACAGGCCTCACGCTGCTCGGCGCACTCAGTCTGCTGACGGGTATGGCAACAACCGCGCCGCAACTGCTGAGCCTGCGTGCGGTCGAAGGCGCCGCAATACTCTTGGTGATCGTGCCAGCACCGGCACTTCTGCGCACGTTGGTCGACCCCGCACAGCTCAGTACCGCTATGGGATTTTGGGGGACCTTCATGCCAGCAGGTACGGCCAGTGCGCTGCTGCTGGGGCCCGTGTTGATGGCCAACGCCGGATGGGCCATGTGGTGGGCCGCGCTAGGTGGATTGGCGCTGTCAATGGCGGTGCTGTTTGCATGGGGCGTACCGCCGGCAAGTCACCGACCTCTGACATTTGATAAGGGACGACTGGTCGCCGTTTTACGGACACCACAGGTTTGGCGCGTGGCGCTGGCGTTTGCCTGCTACAGCGGGCAATGGTTGGTGGTGATTGGTTTTTTGCCGACCTTGTTGCAAAGCGGCGGCGTGTCCGCTGCTGCAGCCGGCACCATGGCGGCCGCAGCGAGTGGCGCCAATATCTTAGGCAACCTGATGGGCGGGCGCTTGTTGCAACGCCATGTGCCCTCACAAAAGGTGCTGACCATCGGCTTCGCTGCCATGGCAGTTGGCGCCACAGTGGTCTTTGCGACCCCGGCCACAACCCCGGTCGCCATCAAGCTCGCGGCGGTGTTGCTGTTCTCTGGGGTCGGCGGCATGATCCCGGGGTCGCTGTTTTCGCTGGCCGTCAAAGCGGCACCCAGCGACGATACGGCATCGACCGCGCTGGGCTGGACCACCCAGATGTCCATGCTCGGTCAGTTCGCGATGCCGCCGCTGGTCGCATCGCTCGCGACGGCACACGGTGGATGGGGGTTAAGTTGGGTGGTGACGGGGGGGCTTTGTTTGGTGGGCATCGCACTGGTTACGGTGCGACACCAGGCCACACGCATCAGCGCCCCGAACCCTCATTGAACTGCGCGTCTCGCGCCTGTGCCATGTGCACCCAGTCCACCACCTCGCCCGTGCTTCGGTAGCCAGACACCAACTCGGTGAGTAGGGCTTTAATTGAGGGGACATCGTTGACTTCCACGGCAATGTTCAGTGTGTTGAGTTTTGCCTCGAGGGCTGGCCACGGCAGGAATTGTTCTTGCGCTTTCATGATCCGTGGGTGTTGCGTCGCGATGGGGTTGTCGCCGATCAGGAGCTCCTCGTACAGCTTCTCCCCGGGTCGTAAACCTGTAATTTTGAACGCAATATCGCCATCGGGGTGTAGCTCGTCCTGCACCGTCAACCCCGACAACTCAACCATGCGCCGCGCCAAATCAATGATGCGTACGGGTTGGCCCATATCCAAAACAAACACATCTCCCCCAGTGCCCATGGCACCTGCTTGGATCACCAACTGCGCGGCCTCGGGAATGGTCATGAAGTAACGCGTGATCTCTGGGTGCGTAATGGTCAGCGGCCCGCCCGCATTCAGTTGCTCCCTGAAGAGCGGCACCACCGAACCACTGGAGCCCAGCACGTTACCAAAGCGGACCATGGAAAAAGTGGTACGTACAGCCGGTGGCGTACCACCCTTCGCGATTACCGCTGGGTTAGCCGCTGACATCGCCTGAAGCACCATTTCCGCAAGGCGCTTGGTCGCACCCATGATATTGGTCGGCCGAACAGCCTTGTCGGTGCTAACAAGAACAAAGTTGCGCACCCCATTTTGAATGGCGGCGTCGGCGCAAACGCGCGTACCCCATACATTGTTGTGCACGCCCTCGGCTGGGTTGTGCTCGACCAGGGGAACGTGTTTGTAAGCGGCGGCATGATAGACCGTTTCCGGGCGCCACGTCCCCATAATCTCGTGCATGCGCGTGTCATCACAAACGTTTGCCAAAAGGGGAACAATCTCGAGATTTGAGGGTTCATTTGGCTGGGTGGGGAGGGCCTCCATCTGTTGCAGCAAGTCCCTGTGCACCTGGTACAGGGCATGCTCGTTTGCTTCAACCAGCAGCAGCCGGGCGGGCCCCGTGGCTGCGATTTGCCTGCACAATTCTGACCCGATACTACCGCCTGCCCCAGTGACCATAACGGTTTTGTTATGACCATTCATGTTCATCAAAAGCCCGTTAGGCGTGACCGGCGAGCGTCCCAACAAATCATCGATGTCCAGATCGCGAACATCGGACATCGTGACGCGCCCAGTCGCGATATCGCCCATGCCCGGTAGCGTTCGAACGGCCAGCTTAAATGGCCTCAAGGCCGCCAATATTGCCAGGCGGCGCTGTTGCGACGCGGATGGGATCGCAAGCAACACATCCGAAACATCGATCTGGGTAAGCAAGGTGTCGAGCTTGGCTGGATCGTGAATCCGCAGACCATTCAAGAGCTGCCCATGCAAATGGGGGTCATCATCTAAAAAGCCGACGACCTGAATGTCGTGGCTATTCTGGACAGCGGATGCCAGCTGGCGGCCTGCGCTGCCCGCGCCATAAATCAGCGCCTGCGGCAGCGCCGAGCGCTTCCGCCTCAACTCATATAAACCGCCCAACCAAATACGCGCGAGCGCACGTGTCGCGCCCACCATCAGAAAAAGCAAGATCGGCTGGATAATGCCGACCGTGCGTGGGATGCCATCAACGCCCCAAACCGTGAATACCGCAAAAAATCCGACACCATAAAAAAATGTCGCACTGGCTACGGCCATCAAGGCCGGTAAACCGCTGTAACGAAAAATAGCGCGGTAAAGACCGAATCGAATAAATAGCGGAAGGGCTAGGAGAATTGAAGCCGCCGCGAGTTGTGTGAAGCGCACCCCATCATGGATTGGCTCCCCGAGGCGTAGATACATTGCAAGCCATACGGAGGCAATGCAAAGGACGGAATCTGAAGCCAGAACAATTAGCCGCTTGAAAGAGCGAGACCGGGTCAGTAGGTAATTGATGATTTGATTCATGTATTTCTTAATTCTCAATAACGTATTTGTAATTAAGTGGCCGTCGGAAACAGCGGCGCGATGATTTTAAGCCTGCTAAATCCCCATATCGGCCCTGCCCC
>ENA-OREM01000652-OREM01000652.1-marine-metagenome-genome-assembly--contig:-NODE-652-length-21994-cov-3.327098_pt1 | contig 21994 bp, 19 predicted proteins | sample MGYA00248623_ERZ508561 | MGnify/ENA primary metagenome ERZ508561 (study PRJEB26227, sample SAMN06264494) | marine metagenome | isolation source: Columbia River Estuary | place: USA:Columbia River Estuary...
CGGCCCCCGTTCGAACCTCGACAAAGAACTCACCGCCCAAGGCGCGGGTAACCTCGTCTCCGGCCTCCTCGGCGGCCTGCCCATCACCGGCGTCATCGTCCGTTCTTCGGCTAACATCAACGCCGGCGGGGTCTCCCGCTGGTCGGCGGTCTTCCATGGCGTCTGGATCCTGCTCTGCGTGCTCTTCCTCGGTTCGATGATCGAGAGCATCCCCCTCGCGGTCCTGGCCGGCCTGCTCGTCTTCGTCGGCATCAATCTCGTCAACCTTCACCACATCCGTGAGCTCACCGTCCACAACGAAGTGCGCATCTACTGGGCCACCGTCATCGGCGTCACGTGCGTGAACCTGTTGGCCGGTGTGGGCATCGGCGTGGCCGTCTCGGTCTTCTACGCGATCCGCCGCCTCTCCTCGGTCAAGATCGAGAAACGGCAGGAGGACGACATCTGGAAGGTCGCCATCCGCGGCACGCTCACCTTTGCCTGTGTGCCCAAGATCAATTACGAGCTCTCGACCCTGCCGGCCGGCTCCACCGTCGATATCGACCTGAACGTGGACTTCATCGACCACGCGGCCTTCGAGTCCCTCCATAGCTGGCGCCTGAACCACGAGAAGACCGGCGGTAAGGTCTGCGTCGAGGAAAGCCAGGAGGAATGGTATAAGCCCGCGTCTGAAGGCAATCCGCGCTGCTCGCGCGGAGCCTAAGCGAAGCGGGTCTTCCGCGAAAAGAAAAGGCGGAGTCGGCTCAATGCCGGCTCCGCCTTTTCTTTGGTCGGCTGCTTCCGGATCAGCTGCCGAGGCCGGCGAGGGCCGCGGCGAGCAGGCTTTCGGCCGAGGCCGAGCCGGCATCGGCTGAGCTGACTTCCATAAGGATTCGCCCCGCGCCGGCGCGGTTCTCGGCCACGTTAAGAGTCAGGCGACGTTCATTGATCTTGCGGTCATAGGCGACGCCGTTCTTGCCGCCGGTATGCTGGCGCTCCGAAGACGTCCGCAGGTTACTCGAAAGCGTGACGACCAGCTTGGCCGTCTCCGCCGAGGCGGGGCTCAGGCCGGCCTTCTGCAAGCGGTCGCGGAGTCCCCGGATTTCATTTTCGCCCAGACCGGAGCGGCGCGCGTCCAGATGGTAGGTCGTGCCTTGCTGGGCGACCTCTTGGAGCGACCCGCGGCGCTGAACGACGGGTTGCGAGGCGCAGCCGACGCAGAGGGCAGCCGCGAGGAGGGTGAGGGCGATTGTGTGTTTCATAGCAACGTTGATGATATCTGTGCATCAGCCCCTTCAACAGAATATGAGCTAGCGAGACGCTTGCCCCCCCTGGTTTTGCTCACTATCGTGGGGCTATGAACCATATAGCGTCAGTTTTGCTTCTCTTCGCCGCGTTCGCTACGGCCCAAGAAGCCCCGGCCGGTTTGCTCGCCGTGCCGGTGAAGGACATCGATGGTAAGGCCACCACGCTCGGCGCGGTCAAGGGCGGCAAGGCCTGGCTCGTCGTCAATGTCGCCAGCCAATGCGGCTACACGCGGCAGTATGCCGGCCTGCAGGCTTTGTATGAACGATACAAGTCCCAGGGCTTGGTCGTCGCCGGTTTTCCCTGCAATGATTTCGGCGGACAGGAGCCGACCACCGAGAAGGCCATCAAGAAATTCTGTCAGGCTAACTTCCAAGTCACCTTCCCCCTGTATGGCAAGGTCGCGATCAAGGGTAATGATGCGCACCCGCTGTTCGACAAACTCACCGGCAAGAGCTCCGGCCATCCCGGTCCGGTCGGCTGGAACTTCCATAAGTTCCTTATTGGCGCCGACGGCAAGCTCATCGCCCGCTTCGGTTCTGACGTCGAGCCCGACTCCGAAGAGCTCGAGAAGGCCATCGAGAAGGCTCTGAAGTAATCGCTCAGGCCGAAGCAGGCCCGGCGATGCGGAGGTCCGCGACGACCTTACCGCCGACGATGTGCTCGGCGATGATCCGGTCGAGGTTCTCCGGCGTGCAGCGGCCATACCAGACCCCTTCGGGGTAGACTACGGCGACCGGACCGTCGGCACAGACGCGAAGGCAGTCGGCCTTAGTGCGCTGGATGCCGCCGTGTTCGGAGAGGCCGAGCTGCTTGAGCTGCGTCTTCAGATGTTCCCAGGATTTCGCCGCGAGCTCTCCGCCGCAGCAGGCCTGCTCGGAGGATTTCACGCAGAGGAAGATGTGCCGGCGCGTGGCGTCGAGCCCCAGCGCGGCGGCGGCGCGGGCGGCTTCCGGGTTCATTCGAACTTGGGAATCAGGCCGTCCTGCTCGAGCTTCAGGAACAGCTCGCGGCTGAACCAGGCGTCGTTGGCGGCGTACTGGATCTGGCGTTCATCCAAGGGCTTGGCCCAGTTGGAGGTCTGCACTTTCTTCGACTTCTTCATCTGCAGGCGCAGGAAGTGCGCGGCGAGGGCCTGCAGGCCGGTGTTCACCAGACCGGTCTTCTTCGTGTGGTCGGCGATGTCGATGAAGGCCCGGTCTTCGAAGGGAGCACGGGCGCGGAGATTCTTCACGTCGTCGCGGACGGCGACGCCGACCTTGGCCTGGCGGTCGTTGCAGAGCACCGGGAAGGCGAGGGGGATGCCGCCGCAATGGTCGAGGCGGAAGACGAAGATGTGGTGCTGGCCGGCCAGCTGCAGGATCGAAGGCAGGTTGTATTCCCCGCGGGTGTGGGAGGGCTTGGTCTCGGTGTCGAAGCCCAGGACGCGGTCACGGGCGAGCGAGGCGATGGCCTTTTCGGCGTCCTTCTCGGATTCGATCAGCTCGATCGGGCCGGTCCATTCGCCGACAGGCAGGGATTCGATGAAATCTTTCTCGATGCGGATGCCCCCCTGGCCACGGCCACCTTGGGTGTTCGAACGGTCTTCGGCGCCTGGTTCGGCGGATTCTGGCTGATTTTCGGACGCTTCCACGAAGGGAAGGCAAAGCACCCCAAGGCTATTGGCAACCAGAGACTCGGCAGGGTGGGAAAAAAGCGTTGACCCTCCGCATGGGCTCATCTTTGTTCCCCTTCCCATTTAACGGGGCCTTAGCTCAGTTGGTAGAGCGCTTGCATGGCATGCAAGAGGTCGTCGGTTCAAGCCCGATAGGCTCCACCATTCAAACCGGCCGTCTTCCTCAGGGAAGGCGGCCGGACTCTTTGGTCAGCGCAGGACCAGCGTCAGCACCGTCCGGCAGTCCGACTGCAGTCGGGCTTCGACGGCAATATGTTCGCGGGTCACCCGGCCGACCGATTCGGCGCAGTTCTCGAGGGCCTTCTTGAGCACGAGCAGGTCGGTCTTGCTGGCCTTGCCTTCCGGCTTCTCCGCCAAGGCCTCGGCCTGGGTCGCATACTGCAGCAGCATGGCCTTCATCGTTTCGCGGTCGGCGGCCGAGCGGCGCAACATCATCCAGATCGGCTTTCCCTTGGTGCCGCCCTCCGAGAGCGTGCGGAGGTAGCCGAGGGCGTTGTAGGGGCGGGCTTCGCTCTCGAAGTCCTTCTTGGCGGCTGCTTCCGCGGCCAGGCTTTCGGGCGAGCGTGCCTTGCCCTTCGTGACGGTCTTGCCTTTGACCTTGGTCTTGTTCGCGCCGGCTTGGGTTTCGTCGTCCAGCACCTCTACGCGAGGCGTGGTGTCGGGCTTGCCCGAGAGCAGGCTGGCGCGCTTCAGGTCATCGAAGCCGAGCCAGAAGAGGTTTTCTTCGAGCTGGAATTCGTTGCAGACCACATCGGGCCGGTTGGCGGAAAGGGACATGCCCTTGAGTCCGTCCTGCATCGACAGGAGGAGGTTCTTGACGAGCGACTTGGCGTCGGTGGCCACGGTCGGCTGCGCGAAAGGGTCTTCGACTTCCTTGGCCGCCATCTTTTTCGTCGGCCTTCTTTCCTCCATCATCAGCTCGCGCTCGGCCCACAGCTTCGGGTTGTTCCGCTTGATCCAATCCAGGTCGAGGTCCTCCCAGCGGTAGGTGAGCACCGTGTCGGCGTCGAGGCGCTTGACCATGATGGTCGTCTCGTCCTGCGTGATGTATTCGAACGCGATGACGTTAGCGTTGCCGGTGCGGCGGAGCTGCACGGTCTCGGCGAAGGCCGGCAGGACACCTAAGGTGAGCGCGGCGAAAAGGAAGCGACGGAAGGGGGGCACGTCGGGGAGCGTAGGGAGAGGGGGAGGCTCGGCAAATCAAGAACGACGCGGCGACGATGGCGTCGGTCCGCACCAAGTAAAAGACCGCCGGAAAGGCGGTCTGGAGAGGGGGCTGAGGTTAAGGCCTTACTTGCCCTTGGCCTCGAACTTCGGATGGAGGTACTCGGCGCAGGAGTCGAGGGACGCCAGCTGGACGTAGTCGGCCTCGGGGACTTCGATGCCATGCTTCTTGCGGAGCTCCATCACGATATCCAGGAAGTCCATCGAATCGAGGGATAGCTGGTCGCGGAGGCGGACCTCCGGTTTGACGGCGGTCAGGTCCTCGTCCGGCGCGATGTCGGCGATGATGTCGAGAACCACCTGCTTGATGTCGTCCTTAGTCATGTTTTCGGCTTTGTTTCAAACGTCCAAACCGGGTCAGGCAACCCCATATTTCTTGACGATAAGGGCCGAATTGATGCCCAGCATGCCGAAGGAGTTGTTCAGGATGGCGTCCACCCGGTCGACTTTGACCGGCTGGTTGATCACGAGCCCCGGAAGGGCGCATTCGGGGTCTAATTCGTCGATATTGATGGTCGGATGGACCCAATGGTCGTGGAAAGAGGGCAGGTTGCCCGCCAGTTCCAGCGCCCCGGCGGCGCCCATGCAGTGCCCGATGAAGCTCTTGGTGTTGTTGATGCGGGTTTCCGGGCAGTCGGTAAAGACGGTCCGCAAGGCGGTGCACTCCTGGATGTCGCCCAAGGCGGTGGCGGTGGCGTGGGTGGAGACGATATGGATGTCCTGCGGCTTCATGCCGGCACGCTGGAGGGCCATGCGGACGCACTCGGTCTGGCGTTCGGGGTTGGGCAGGACGGCGTCGGTGGCGTCGGAGTTGATGCACCAGCCGGCGATCTCGGCGATGATGCGGGCGCCGCGGGCCAGGGCGTCGTCAAGCCGCTCAAGGACGTAGATGGCGCCGCCTTCGGAGATGACGATGCCGTTGCGGTTCTTGTCGAAGGGGCGAGAGGCCTTGGTCGGGTCTTCATGGGCGCCCAGCGCGCCTTGGTTCTTGAAGCCGGCGAAGATGCCGAAGGTGTGGATGGACTCGGAGACGCCGCCGGCGAAGGCGATGTCGACCTCGCCGAGCTGGAGCATCTGCGCGGCCTGGATGAGGCCGGCGTTGCCCGCGGCGCAGGCGGCGCCGATGGTGTAGTGCGGACCGGTGATGCCCATGTTCATCGTCACCTCGCCGGCCGGGTTGTTCGCCACGGTCCGGGGGTTGTGGTGATGCGTCCAATACTTGGTGTCGTTGCCGAACTGGGAGATGTTGTGGATCTCGTTCTCGGTCTCGACGTTGCCGTGCTCGGTGATGCCGAGGTAGACGCCGACGCGGGACTTTTCGACCTTGTCCCAGTCGAGGGCGGAGTCGCCCAGGGCTTCGCGGGCGCAGAAGATGGAGATGGAGCCGACGCGGGTGCCGTTGCGGATTTCCTTACGCTTCTGCCACTTGGTGGCGTCGAAATCGCAGACGCCCGCCGGATGGCGGCCCATGTGCCGGACGTCGATGACGGCGATGCGGGCCTTGCCGGCGAGCAGGTTGGCCCGGAATTCGCCCAGCGAGTTCCCGTTGGGGGCGGTGAGGCCGAGGCCGGTGATGACGATGCGGGGCTTGGAGGACATCTGACGTCCTTCCCATCAAGCGTCCGACGCCCCCGAAGTCAAACTCCGCTCCCCGCTTGCCCTTGCCAATTGGCCAAGGCGGGATTGTCTGAAGGCCGATGTCCAAGCCGATCCAGTGTTCGCTGTGCGAGGAGGCCGCCACGGTCCACCTCTCCCAGGTCGTCCACGGGAAGGTCACCAAGGTCCATCTTTGCGAAGCCTGCGCCCAGAAGGGCGGGGCCACCGATCCGGCCGTCTTCCAGCTGGCTGATGCGCTGGCGGCCGCGACGCCCGCCCCGACCCTGACCTGCCCGCATTGCGGGTACACGGATCTCGATCTCCGCAAGCGGGGACGTCTCGGCTGCCCGGCCTGCTGGGAGACCTTCGGCGAAGCCCTCGATGGACTCCTCCTCAAGGTCCAGCACGAGCCCGCTCACGTCGGTCGGGCCCCCGCCGGCGTGGTGCCCCTCGCCCAGCTGCGTCGTCGCCTCGACGCGGCCCGGCTCGAGATGACCGCCGCCGTCACCGGCGAAGACTTTGAAGCCGCCGCGCGCCTGCGCGACGAGATCGCCGCCCTCGAGCGCCAGCTCGCCTCCTGATCATGTCCGTCGAAGACATCCTCGCCGCCGAAAGCGAACTCACCCACCTCCTCGGCGGCCAGCAGGCCGTCGTGCTGAGCACGCGCATCCGCCTCGCGCGTAACCTCGAGGGTCTGCCTTTTCCCGGCTGGGCCAAGCCGCCGCAGCGCAAGGAGACCTCCGACCGTTGCGTCGCCGCGCTCGAGGTGCTGCCGAAGTTCCGCCGTGGGCACGTCGTCCGCATGGGCGAACTCGGCGACCGCGACCGCGCGGTGCTCGTCGAACGCCACCTGGTCTCGAAGGAACTCGCCGCCGGCAAGAGCGGCGCCGCCGTCATCAGCCGTGATCAGACCGTTTCCGTTATGGTCAACGAAGAGGACCACCTGCGCATCCAGGTCGTCAAGGCCGGCTGGCACCTGCGCGGCACCTGGCACATCGCCGAACAGCTCGACGACGCCCTCGGCGGCGCGCTCAAGCTGGCTTTCTCGGATCGCCTCGGCTACCTCACGGCCTGTCCCACCAACGTCGGCACGGGCCTGCGCGCCTCGGCGATGGTCCATCTCCCCGGCCTCTGCCTGGCCGGCCACATGGACAAGGTCACCCGTGCGCTCAATCAGGACGGCCTCGCCGTCCGCGGCTGGCTGGGCGAGGGCACCGAAGCCGCCGGCAACGTCTTCCAGATCTCCAACCAACAGACCCTCGGACTCTCCGAGGACGCGATCCTCAAGCACCTCGGGGGCTGGATCAAACACGTCGTCGAGCAGGAGTGGAACGCCCGCCGCAAGCTCGCGCAGGAGGAAGGCGAGAAGTTCGTCGACCGCCTCGCCCGTTCGCTCGGCGTCCTGCGCTCGGCCCGCCTGCTCACGAGTTCGGAAGCGATGAACATGCTTTCGCACCTGCGGCTCGCCTGCGACATGGGCTGCCTGCCGGAGGAGCGTCGCCACCTCGTCGACCGCCTGATGATCGAAGGCCAGCCCGCCCACGTGCAGGCGCGCGCCGGTCAGGAGCTCGACAGCGACGGACGTGATCGCCGCCGCGCCACGGTGGTCCGCGAAGCGTTGAAGGACTTCCCTGAAGTCGGTCCGCCGACGGCTTAGTCGGCCTTGGGCGGATTGGCCGCGCGGTCCTTGCGGGCCATGTCGTCCAGCAGGGCCTGCACGCGCGCCACGCCGCCGGTGATGTCATCCTCGGTGAAGAGGATGTCCGGCGTGTGCTTCATCTGCAGGAAACCGCCGACGGTGGCGCGCAGTTCCGTGCGCACCCGCTTCAGGAAGGCGCGGGCCTTCTTGCGCTCCGCGTCGTCGCCGGAGACGGCATAGCCGATGCGGCACTGGCGGAGGTCGGGGGCGACGCTCGCGACGGTGATCGTGATCAGCGCGGCTTCGGTCGGCCAGGACTGACGCAGCGCGGAGGAGACCTCGCGCTGGATGAGTTCGGCGACCCGGAGCTGGCGTTGGGACATGAAACTTAGAGGCTCGGACGCGTCTGGACCATCTCGACCGCTTCGATGATGTCGCCGGGCTGGTATTCGTCGTAGCCGCCGAGCTTGATGCCGCACTCGAAGCCGGCTTTGACCTCGGAGGCGTCGTCCTTGAAGCGGCGCAGCGTCTCGACCGGGCCGTTGTGGATGATCTTGCCGCCGCGGACCACGCGCGCCTTGGCGGCGCGGCGGATGAGGCCTTCGGTGACCATGCAACCCGCGACCTTGTGCTCCTTGCCGAGGGGGAAGACGGCGCGCACTTCGGCGGCGCCGAGCTTGTTCTCGCGGACCTCGGGGTCCAGGAGTTCGGTCATGGCGTCCTTCACGAGCGTGATCAGCTCGTAGATGATGTCATGGGTGATGAGGCGGACACCGGTGCGCTTGAGCTGCGGCTGGACGCCGTTCTCGAGCTTGGTGTCGAAGGCGACGATGAGGGCCTTGGAGGCTTCGGCCAGGGCGACGTCGCCTTGGGTCACGGGGCCGACGGAACCGCCGACGACTTCGAGGCGGACCTTGGCCGACTTGATGTCGCGGAGACAGCCTTCGAGGGCTTCGAGCGTGCCGTTGACGTCGGCCTTGAGCAGGACGCGGAGGATCTTCTCCTTGTCCTGGGCGAGGGCGGCCATGAGGCGCTCGAGGTCCGACATGCCAGGGCGGGCCCCGGTGTTCGGCGCCTGCTGCACGGCCTCGGCGGCCTTGCGGGCGGCGAGGGCGGCTTCTTCGGCGATCTCGCGGGCTTCGCGGTCGTTCTTGACGGTCTTGAACTTGGTGCCGGGAGCCGGGACGGCGTCCCAGCCGAGGACGAGCGCCGGGGCGCCAGGAGCGGCGGAGGGCATACGGTTGCCACGCTCATCCATGAGCGCGCGCACCTTGCACCAGGTCTCGCCGCAGACGAACGAGTCGCCGGGCTTGAGCGTGCCTTTCTGCACGATGACGGTGGCGGTCGGGCCGCGGCCGGTCTCCATCTGCGATTCGATGACGACGCCCTGGGCGGGGCACTTCGCGTTGGCCTTGAGGTCGAGGACTTCGGCCTGGAGGAGGATGGACTCGAGGAGCTCGGTCATGCCGGTGCCCTTCAGCGCCGACACGGGGCTGGTGATGGTCTCGCCACCCCAGTCTTCCGGGGTGATGTTGCGCTGCTGCATCTGCTGCTTCACGCGGTCGAGGTTCGCGCCCTTGGCGTCGACCTTGTTGATCGCGGCCACGATGGCGCTGGCGTGCTTCTGCGCGAACTTGAGGGCTTCCTCGGTCTGCGGCATGAAGCCGTCGTCCGCCGCCACGACGAGCACGGCGACGTCGGTCACCGAAGCGCCGCGTTCGCGCATCTTGGCGAAAGCCGCGTGGCCGGGAGTGTCGAGGAAGGTGACGGTCTTGCCCTTGTACTCAGGCTTCTCGCCCTGGTAGGCGACGGAGTAGGCGCCGATGTGCTGGGTGATGCCGCCCGCTTCGCCCGAGACGACGTTGGTCTTGCGGAAGAAGTCGAGGAGGGTGGTCTTGCCGTGGTCGACGTGACCGAGCACGCAGACGACGGGCGGACGCGGGGTCATGAGCGCCGGATCGTCTTCGGAAGGCTTCTCGACCTTCTTGACGGGCTGCACGCCTTCGCCGCGGTGGCGGATTTCCAGCGTGTAACCGTGGCGTTCGGCGACCTTGCGGGCGTCGGCTTCCTCGATGACGGAGGAGACGCTGACGACCTTGTTGAGTTCCATCAGGTTGCCGATGACCTGGAAGGGCTTGAGGTTGAGCGCGATCGCGAAGTCACGCACGACGATCGGCGGGCGGACGGTGATGACGCCCTTGCTGCCCGGGGCGGCCTGGCTGCTGGTCGCGGCCGGGCGGTTGACGATGGGAGCGACCGGCGGGCGGACGACGGGCGGCACGTTGGCCGGACGCGCCGGGATGGCCGGCGGCGTGCTGCTGATGACGACGGGCGGCAGGTCGGCCTTGGACGGCGTGGGCGCGATGGTCGGACGCGGGATGACGGGCGCGACCGGCGGGCGGGCGGCGGGCGGCGGCGTGGCCGAGATGGTCGGGCGCGGCGGCAGGCTCACCGGCGGAGGCGTGCCGGGCTTGGCGACCGGGGCGACGGGCGCGGCCGGCTTGGCGGGCTCCGGAGCCTTGGGGGCCTCGGCGGCGGGCTGGACGGGTTCCGGGGCCGGCTCGGCCTTCTTCGGGAGCTTGTCGGCGGCGAACGCCAGGAACTCCTCGCGGTAGATCTTGCCGAAGTTGCTCGAGGCCGCGGGCTTCTTGCCGTCGGTGAAGACGTAGTCCTTGAAGTCAGGGCGGGCGACCACGAACTGGTCGACCAGGGCGAGCAGCGCCTTGACCTCGATGCCGAGCTCCTTGGCCACGTCGCTGAAACGCTGCGTGGTCGCGGGCTTCTTGGCTTCGGATTTCTTCTTCTCGGTCATGTGCGCGGGCGGAGGATGTCGGGAGGGTGGACGGCGGCAGGATTACGCGCGGCGGCCCTTGGCGTAGGCGGCGAGGACGGCTTCGACCTCTTCGGTCGGGATGCCGCTTTCCTTGAAGTCTTCCACGGTCGCGCCTTCGAGGGCTTCGACGCTGGAGATGCCGAGGCCGACGAACTTCGCGATGAGTTCGGCCGGGAGGCCGAGCTGGTCCGCGATGCGCACGGCGGCGTCGCCGGCCTTGGCTTCGAAGCTTTCGGCGGCGTGGGTGGCCTTCTGGATGTTGAGGCCCCAGCCCATGAGCTTGGAGGTCAGGCGGGCGTTGCGGCCCTTGCTGCCGATGGCGATGCGCATGTCGTCCTCGTCCACTTCGAAGAAGATGGAGCGGGTACGTTCGTCGATGCGGACGTTGCGCGGCTTGGCCGGGCGGATGGCTTCTTCGAGCAGCTTGAGCGGCTCGGCGTGGTAGCGGATGATGTCGATCTTCTCGCCGCCGAGTTCCTTGACGATGTTGCGGACACGGGCGCCGCGGGCGCCGACGCAAGCGCCGACGGGGTCGACCTTGGGGTCGCGGGAGTCGACGGCGATCTTGGTGCGGTAGCCCGGGTCGCGGGCCATGGCGGCGATGGTGACGGTCTTGTCGGCGATCTCGGCGACCTCGAGTTCGAGGAGGCGGCGGACGAAGGCCGGGTTGGCACGGGAGAGCACGAACTCACGGCCGCGCTGCGGGTCTTCGCGGATCTCGAGGAGGAGGCAGCGGATGCGGTCGCCGGTGCGGAATTCGTCGCCGTGGCAGCGTTCCTTATGGGTGAGGACGGCTTCGGCGGTGCCGAGTTCGATCACGACGTTGCCGCGCTCGGTGCGACGGACGGTGCCGGTGACGATGTCGCCTACCTTGTCCTTGTACTCCTGGAAGACCTGGTCCTTCTCGATCTTGCGGAAGCGCTGGTTGAGCAGCTGCTGGGTGGTCTTGGCGGCGATGCGGCCGAGGTCCTCGACCTTGATCGGCTTGCGGACTTCCTGGCCGACCTGGACGTCAGGCTGGATGAGGGAGGCGGCGACGGGGTTGATCTCCTGGAGCGGGTCCGACACGGAGTCGGTCACGCGGAGGACGACGAAGGCGTCGAGCTTGCCCGAGACGGCGTCGGCGTTCACCTCGACGTTCTGGCCGGCCATGACCGACTTCTCGACGGAGGACTTGATGGCCTCGACGATGAGGGCGCAGGCCTCTTCTTTTTTGATGTTCTTCTCCTTTTCGAGATATTGGAGGAAGGGTTTGATATCGACGCTCATGGTGATGGGTGCGGGTTTTCGGTGAAATGATTTGGGGACAAAAAAAGCGGGTCCGGCAGGACCCACCTCGGTGAAGGTGAACTGAGGCCTACCTTGGGCACCCCGGGGGGGATGTCAAGTGCGCTCGACCCCCCGGCCCGGAGGGTTCCGCTTGCCCCCGGGGGGTCTTCTCCGAACCTTCCCCCATGGCCGACGAAAAAGTAATCTTCACGATGACGGGGGTCACGAAGTACTTCGAAAAGAAACCCGTTTTCCGCGACATTTCCCTGTCCTACTACTATGGGGCCAAGATCGGCGTCCTCGGCCTCAACGGCTCGGGTAAGTCGACGCTGCTCAAGATCATGGCCGGCGAGGACAAGGAATTCGACGGCGCGATCAGCCAGGTCCCGGGCTACACGCTCGGCTACCTCGCCCAGGAGCCGCGGCTCGACGAGCATCTCACGGTCCAGGAATGCGTGATGCAGGCCGCCGGCCCGATGAAGGCGCTGCTCGAGGAATACGACGAGACCTTCGTGAAGGTGTCGGAGACCGATGACGCGAAGGAGCAGGAGCAGATCCTGGCCCGCCAAGGCGAGATCCAGACGATCCTCGACACGCGCGGCGGCTGGGACCTCGACGCCCGCATCGAGATGGCGATGGAAGCCCTGCGTTGCCCGCCCGGCGACGCGGTGGTCTCCGCGCTCTCCGGCGGCGAGAAGCGCCGCGTGGCGCTTTGCCGCCTGCTGCTCATGGAGCCGGACATCCTCCTGCTCGACGAGCCGACCAATCACCTTGACGCCGATACGGTCGCCTGGCTCGAACGCCATCTGCAGGGCTATAAGGGCACGGTCATCGCGATCACGCACGACCGCTACTTCCTCGATAACGTGGCGGGCTGGATCCTCGAGCTCGACCGCGGCCGCGGCATCCCGTGGAAGGGCAACTATTCCTCTTGGCTCCAACAGAAGCAGCAGCGCCTCGAGATGGAGGAGAAGCAGTCCGCCGCGCGTTCCCGCTCGATGGAGCGCGAACGCGAGTGGGCCGCGGCTTCGCCCAAGGCCCGCGTGGCCAAGAACAAGGCCCGTCTGCGCGCCTACGAGCAGATGCTTACGCAGGACCAGAACCTCCAGGAGAAGGCGGCCGAGATCTGGATCCCGCCCGGTCCGCGCCTCGGCGGCGCCGTCATCGAGGCCCGCGGCCTGTCCAAAGGTTATGGCGACCGCATCCTGATGGATGAGGTCAATTTCACGCTGCCCGCCGGCGGCATCGTCGGCGTGGTCGGCCCCAATGGCGCCGGCAAGACGACGCTCTTCCGCATGATCACGGGCCAGGAGAAGCCGGACAAGGGCACGCTCACGGTCGGCGAGTCGGTGAAGATCGCCTACGTCGACCAGTCCCGCGATTCGCTCCCCGCCGACGCGCCGCTCTGGTCCGCGATCTCCGACGGCCAGGACATGGTCCACCTCGGCAAGATCATGGTCCCGGCCCGCGCCTACGCGGCGCGCTTCGGTTTCACGGGCGACGTCCAGCAGCGCAAGGTCGGCCTGATGTCAGGCGGCGAACGCAACCGCATCCACCTCGCCCGCCTGATCAAGGCCGGCGCCAACGTGCTCCTGCTCGACGAGCCGACCAACGACCTCGACGTGAACACCATCCGCGCGCTCGAGGATGCCCTGGAGGGTTTCGCGGGCTGCGCGGTGATCGTGACCCACGACCGCTGGTTCCTCGACCGCGTGGCCACGCACATCCTCGCGTTCGAAGACGACAGCACGGTGGTCTGGCACGAAGGCAACTACGGCGACTATCTCGAAGACCGGCGCAAGCGCCTCGGCCTCGAATCGGACACGCCGCGTCGCCCGAAGTACCGTCGCCTTACGCGCTGAGCCGGCCCGTCGCCTTCAGCCGCTGACGCCACGCGCCGGCCGTCGCCGCGAGCGTGGTCAGCTGCAGGTCGCTCATGCGCCAGCCCCAGTTGCCTTGCGGATTGCCGGGGGTGTTGAAGCGGGCTTCGGCGCCGAGTCCGAGCAGGTCCTGGACGGGAATGAACGCCGCGACGCCGGGCGAGGCCAGCGCGGCCTCGGCGAGCGTGACGTGGGGCGCGGTCATCACGCCGAAGACGGCTTCGACGCGCGCGCGCTCGTCGGCGGAGGCCTGCGCATGCCAGCCGACGACGGTGTCGTTGTCGTGCGTGCCGGTGTAGACGACGCGGTCGGCGGTGATGTTCGCGGGGAAGTGCGGATTGCCCTCGGGAGGTCCCCCGAACCCGAATTGCAGCACCGACATGCCGGGCAGGCCGGAGGCCTGACGGAGCACGTCGACGCCGGGGGAGAGCAGGCCGAGGTCTTCGGCGACGAGCGGCAGGCCGGCGAGCGCGTCGGTGAAGGCGAGTCCGGGGCCGTCGCACCATTTGCCTTCGCGGGCGTTGGGCGCGCCGGCAGGCACGCTCCAGTAATCATGGATGCCGCGGAAGTGGTCGATGCGGATCGCATCGAAGAGTTCGAGGTCGTGGCGGACGCGCGCCTGCCACCAGGCGAAGCCGTCGGCGGCGTGCCGGTCCCAGGCATACAGCGGATTGCCCCAGAGCTGTCCGTCCGCGGCGAAGTAATCCGGCGGCACGCCGGCCACGGCTGTCGGCCGGCCCTGCGCGTCGAGCTGGAAGAGCTCCGGGCGGGTCTTCGCGTCGCAACCATCGGCGGAGACGTAGATGGGTTCGTCGCCGAAGAAGCGGACGCCTTTGCCGTGCGCGTACTCGCGCAGCGCTTTCCATTGCTCGGCGAACAGGAACTGCAGCACTTCGGCCTCGGCCACGGCTTCGGCCGGGGCTTCGTCGATCGTCCACTTGTCCGGCGCGGTGAAGCCGTTCGCTTCGCGCAGCGCGGAGAAGCGGCACCAGGCGCCGAGCCAGCCGGCCTGCTGCTCGCGGAATCGCCGGAAGGCGGCGTTCTGCTTCAGGGTCTTGGCGCCGCGTCGCGCGGCGAGCTGCAGCGTGGGGCGCAGCTGGTTCCAGAGGCGACCGTAGTCGGTGCGACCGTCGCTCCCGCGTCGCAGCGCGGCGATCTCCTCGGAAGTGAGCAGCTTACGCGCTCCCAGGTCGGCGAGATCGAGGAGGTAAGGATTGCCGGCGAAGACGGACAGGGCCTGGTAAGGAGAGTCGCCGTAACCGGTCGGCCCGAGCGGGCAGACCTGCCACCAGCCGAAGCCGGCGGCGGCGAGGATGTCGACGAAGCGGCGGGCTTCAGCTCCCAATGATCCGACGGGTCCGTCTCCCGGCAGGGCGGTCGGATGGAGCAGCACGCCGGCGCTGCGTCGCGGGAAAGCATGGCAGGCGTAGGCGGCGGGAGCCCGGCCGGTCAGGGCGACGGGTTCACGGCGGTCGGAGTCCATCTCAGCGCAGCTGGACGTAGTGCTTGGCGCGCAGGTCGTCCAGCCAGCGCTGGATCGCGAGCTTCATGCCGATCGAACGCACCTTCGTCTCGATCTCCGCCATGACTTCCGGGTCGTTCACCGGCGCATGGCCTTGCGGGCGTACGGATTCCGGGCTGACGATCACATAGATGGGCGCGGCGCCGACATCGAATTTCAATGGCTCCGAGATTTCGCCGGGCTTAAGTTTACGGACGGCGGCGACGACGGTCTGGTTCAGGTCCTCGAAGTTGCGCCAACCGGCGTCGCCGCCTTTGCGGGCGAAGTCGTCCGTGCTGATGCGTTCGGCCACGTCGGCGAAAGTCGGCTGGCCGGCGATGGGCTTGCCGCCGATCTTGTAGCCGGCGAGCAGTTCGGCGACCTTGGCCGGCTGGCGCAGTGCTTCCGCCCAGGCCTTGGCGCGGGCGGCGGTCTCTTCGGGCTTCTCGGCGGCACCCTGCGTGATGGTGATCTGTCGGAGTTTCACCTGCTCCTTGCGGGCGAAGTCGGCCTTGTTCTTGTCGTAGTACTCCTGGATCTTGCCGGGATTGACGTCCCAGGCGGTGCGACGGATCTGGCCCACCATGTATTCGAAGATGATGCGGTCTTCGATCGTCTTGCGGTAGGCGAGCGGGGTGGTGCCGGCCGCGCGCAGCGAGGCTACGAAACGGTTGCGGTCGCCGCCGAAGTCCCGGCGGATGGTCTCTTCGATGTCCGCTTCGACGTAGGTGGAAGGCAGGCTGGGGGTGTTGGCGCGGAACTCGGCGATGACGATCTGGCGTTCGGCCATCGACTTGAGCGTCTCCTGCGCGGCCTGTCCTAGGGCCTGTTCGAACTCGAGGTCCGTACGGGAGGCGGCGCGCAGCTGACCGACGATCGGATCGATCTGGCGGCGGATGTCCGAAAGGGTGATGCCTTGTCCGTCCGCGTCGGCGGCGATCCGGTCCGAGTTCAGCTGCGACCAGCGCTTGGCGGCGGCTTCCTCGATCGAAGGCAGCTTGAGCTGGGCGGAGGCGACGGCCGCGGTCAGGGCGAGCAGGCTGGAGAGGAGGAAGGATTTCATCGGACGTCAGGCGCGGGCAGCCGTGAGAGGAAGCCGCGGATTTCCTTCAGTTTCCGCAGGGGGTCTCGTACGGTCAAGCGGGGAAACCGGTTGCCGACGAGAATGGGCGCAGGCGGGCGGCCGGCGAGAGCCTGCTGACAACGCAGCACGGCGCCGTCGGTCGTCACCGAAACGACGCATTTGTCCTCCGCCAGGCACCGGATCTCCGCCAGGCTGAGCAGGGCGTCCGCTTCCGGGGGCAGTTTGCCGTAACGGTCCTTGAGCGAAGTCCGCAGTTCGGCCACCTCGGCGGCATCCAACGCCAGCGCGATGCGGCGGAAGGCTTCGATCCGCAGGCGCGTCTCGGGGATCCAGTCCGACGGCAGGGTGGCGGTCAGCAGGGGGACCTCGCCGTCGCTGCTGTTGGTCTGTTCCGTGCCCAGGGCGGCTTGGGTGTGGTCGATGAAGTCCAGTTGGACCTCGCAGCGTTCGATGACCGCGCCTTTGTCGCCGCGGAGCTTGGCGACGCTCCGGCGGAGGAGCTGGCAGTAGAGATCGAAGCCGACGGTCGCGACGTGGCCGCTCTGCGCCGCCCCGAGGATGTTGCCGGCGCCGCGCAGCTCGAGGTCGCGCATGGCGATGCGGAAGCCGGCGCCGAGCTGGTTGTACTGTCTGATGGCCGACAGGCGGCGGTGCGCCGTGCCGACCAGCGCGGCGTGGCGGTGGAGGAAGAGGTAGGCGTAGGCCTGGCGGTTGAACCGGCCCACGCGCCCGCGCAACTGGTAGAGTTGCGCCAGACCGAACCGGTCGGCTCCCTCGATGATGAGCGTATTGCAGTTCGGGATGTCCAGACCGGTCTCGATGATCGTCGTGCAGACGAGCACGTCGTACTCGCCGGCGACGAAGGCCGACATGACTTCTTCGAGCTGTCCGGCCGGCATCTGGCCGTGGCCCACGATGATGCGCGCCTTGGGTACGAGCGCGGCGATCCGTTCCGCGACGGCCTGGATCGTCTCGACGCGGTTGTGCAGGTAGAAGACCTGGCCGCCGCGGGCGAGCTCGGCCTTCACGGCGTCGCGGACGAGCTTCTCATCATAGCTCCGGACGATGGTGCGGATGGGCAGGCGTTCGCGCGGCGGAGTCTCGATCACGCTGAGGTCGCGCGCGCCGACGAGCGCGAGATAGAGCGTACGCGGGATGGGCGTCGCGCTCATGGCGAGCACGTCCACCTCGGTACGCAGCTCCTTGAGGCGCTCCTTGTGGCGGACGCCGAACCGGTGTTCTTCGTCGATGATGACGAGGCCGAGCCGGCCGAAGCTGGTGCCGTCGGACAGCAGGGCGTGGGTGCCGACGACGACGTCGACGGTCCCCGCCGCGGCGCGCGCCCGGACGTCGGCCTTCTGCTTGGCGGTGCGGTAACCGCTCAGGAGTTCGACGGAGACGGGCCAGCGCGCGAGGCGCTCCTTGAAGCTTTCGAAGTGCTGCTGCGCGAGGACGGTGGTGGGCGCGAGGATCGCGACCTGGCGTCCGCCGAGGACGCATTTGAACGCGGCGCGGAGGGCGACCTCGGTCTTGCCGAAGCCGACGTCGCCGCTGATGAGGCGGTCCATGGGCGCGGGGCGTTCCATGTCGGCCTTCACGTCGACGATCGCGCGGGTCTGGTCCGGGGTCTCCCGATGCGGGAAGGAGCGCTCGAACTCGCCCATCCAGGCGTTGTCCGCGTCCTTCGGGTGCGTGATGCCGGGCTTGGTCGAGCGGGCGGCCTGCATCGCCAGCAGCTGCGCGGCGAGATCGGCGGTGGCCTTCTCGGCGGCCTTGCGCGACTTCTCCCAGCCGCCTCCGCCGAGCTTGGAGAGCTTCGGGATGGCCCGGCCGATGCCGATGTAGCGCGTGAGGAGATGCGACTCCCGCACGGGGAGGTGCAGCATCGACTTCAGGGCGAACTCCAGGCCGATGAAATCCTCGGTACGTCCGTTGTGCTCGTGGGCCTTGATGCCGCGGAAGAGGCAGACGCCTTGCGTGGCGTGCACGAGCGCGTCGCCGTCGGCGAGTTCGCCGAAGTCGAGCGCGCGGCCGACGGCGGCGCGGATGGCGGTACGGCGGCGCGGCAGGACGGCGAGCGGACGTTTGCGTCGGCCGAAGAGCTCGCGTTCGGTCAGCAGGAGCAGGCCGTCCTTGAGCAGGCCGGGCAACTTGTCCGGGGCGATGAGGATGCCTCCGCCGAAGCGTCCGTGGGTGATGCGTGGCGCGAAGCCGCGGATCTTGGCGCTGGCGACCTCGGCGTTGAGCCGATCGACGGAGCCATCGGTATCGCCGGCGAGCAGGCAGGGACGCCCGTCCTTGGCCAGCGAGGCGGCGGCCCGGAGAAGGGCGGGGCGCGTCTCGGTGCTGTCCGTCGCGGAGCCGATGAGCAAGGATTCGGCGGGCGTCGAGTCAAGGGCCTGCGCCGCGTAACCGAGCGGAGCATCGTCGGTCTCCTCGAGCACGAGTTCGTCGACCTTGGCCGAGTGCAGTTCGGCGCAGAGGACGTCCTCGTGGCAGCGGTCCACCGAGATGACGAGCGCGTCGGCCGGCAGATGTCGGAAGAACGGGGCCTCGGGGGCTGAGCCGGAGTCGTCGCGCGGCGCGCAGATGACCAGGCCGTCGACCTCGCCTTCGCTGCGCTGGGTCGCGGGATCGAACGGACGGAGCGACTCGACGACGTCGCCGAAGAGGTCGATGCGCACAGGCATCTGAGCGTTCAGCGGGTAGACGTCGAGGATGCCGCCGCGGAGCGCATATTCGCCGGGTTGTTCGCAGAGGGCCTCGTGGGCGTAGCCGAAGTCCTCGGCGAGGCGCTTCGCGAAATCACGCAGGGCGAGCTTCTCGCCCTTGCGGACCACGATCTCAGCCTTGGCCGTGGCTTCGGGGGCGGGCGAGCGACGGGTGAGCGAGCCGGGCGTGCAGGCGATGAGCAGCGGCCGCTTCGCGTCATGGTTGCCATGGCGCAGGAGCGAGAGGACGCCGAGGAGATCGCAGTCGGCTTCGAAGGCCGGGACGGCCGCATCGGCTTCGGTCAGGGTGCGGGCGACCGGCTGTGCGTCATTGAGCAGGGTCAGCAGTTGGGCGGTCTCTTCCGCGAAGGTCTCCGCCGCGCCGAGGTTCGAGGCCAGGAAGACGATCACGCTGCGCTCGGCGCCTTCCGAACAGGCGCAAGCGGCCCAAGCGTGCGAAGGCACGCCGGTCAGGGCACGGCGTGGCTGAGCGGACATGCCGCTATCGAGGCGGGAAGCCCCGATGCGTCAAACCCAACCCCTTACTTCAGCACGACTCCGGCGATTTCGTCCCAGAGTTCGTCGATCTGCGAGGGCTTCTTCACCGGCCGGCCGGCTTCGGCGAACCAATAGCGGGCGTTGCCCAGGTCGCCTTCGATCAGGTGGAGCAGGGCGTGCAGCCATGATCCGACCGGCGTCTCGATATCCTGGGCGATGTTGTGCGCCGCCTCCCAGTCGCCCTTCTTGATGAACCAAAGAGACCGCGCTTCGAGCGAGAGGCCGCGAGGAGGCTGTGCGTCGGTTTCCGCGGAGGATTTCAGCTGGGCCGGCGTCATGGATCAGCGGGAGGTGTGCAGGCGCGAAAGGGCGTCGGATGCTTCGGAGGGCAGTTCCTTGAGGATCTTGGCGGCGGCGTCCTGGCCGCTTTTGATCTCAGGTAGGCGCATATTGCTTTCCAGTTGGTCGAGGGCTGTGGTGTCCGCCGCCTGACCGGTCAGCTGCGTCAGCACGAGCCGCCAGGCATAGGCTTGCGCCAGGTCGCGCGGTGTCTTCTCGCCTTTTTCGAGACGCTCGGCCAGCGCACTTATGGCGGTCAGGTCGCGGCGCATGGCCGCACGCCGGAGCAATTCCGTGCCGAGCTCGTAGTTACGCGGCATGCCCGGCACGCCTTCGTCATGGCCTTGGGCTAGCATCCGTAAGGCGACGCGTTCGCCGGCGTCAGCCCCGCGCTGATAGTGGACATAGGCCTGTTTCATCACGGTTTCGTATTCCGCGCGGGCTTTGCGCGACTCCGGACCATCCGTGGACGGTTTCATCGTCGAGGCCTTCTCTCGGCAGAGGTCGCCGAGGACACGGTAGCCCATGGATTGTCCTTTCGTTACGGAGAGATCTGCCCATTTCTTAGCTTCACCCAGGTCCTTAGGAGTGCCGGTGCCTCGCAGATAATACAATGCCACGACGGCCATGGCCCGGGAGTGGCCGCCTTCCGCCGCCTTCAAGGTCCAATGGAAAGCCTTCGCGCGGTCTTCGTTGACCCGGAGTTCGACCGGCGCGTAAGCGGTATGGCGCAAGGCGTAGACATACTGCGCCTGCACATTGCCGGCTTCGGCGAGTTTAAGAAGTATCTCAGGTTTCGCATGCGGATCAAGGGTGTCGACGTAGCGCGCGAAGAACTCGCCGGGAAGCTGGACCACCGGCACCTCCCACTGGTTGGAAAGGTCGACCGTCAAAATCACGGCGAGCACGGTCCCGAAGACGTAGGGGCGGAGCCTGGCGAGGTTACGGCGCATGGCTTCATCCAAGCCGCGGTCCGCCCCGAGGCAAGGGACTAAGAACAAGCCATTAGAGGAAGGCTTGGCGGGCTTGCCTGAAGCGTCCGCGGGGGTATTCTGCCGCCATCCCTTCATGCGTCTCCTCGCCTTGCTTCTCGTCACGCCGCTCTTCGCCAAGGACCAGTCCGCCGTTCTCGGTCACGGGGCGGCTCGTTACACCCTCGATCTGGGTTGGGCCAAGGCCGATCCGGCGGTCGCACCGATCGTCAACGCGCACGCGCTCGCCGAGGATAAGGCGGGCCGCATCTACCTCGTGACCGACCACCCGAAGAATGACTTCATCGTCTTCGAGAAGGATGGTCGCTATGTCCGTTCGGTCAGCGCCGGACTCGGCGGCGGCCACAGTCTGGAAATCTTCGAGCAGGGTGGTGTGGAGTATCTCGTGCACGTCGACTCCGGCTGGCACATGGCTGCCGAAGGCTGGAACCCCTCCGCGGTCGAAGGGCGTATCACGCTGCTGACCACCGACGGCAAGGTCTTGCGCAAGTTCCCGACGCCGAAGGAACTCGGCCTGAGTGACGGCAAGTTCATGCCGTGCGACGTCGCCTGGACCCCGGCGGGCACGCTGCTGGTCGCCGACGGTTACGGCTCGAACTTCATCTACGAGTTCACGCTCGAAGGGAAGTTGCTCAAGAAATGGGGCGGGCCGACGAAGGACGCCGCCAATCTCAGCAACGCCCACGGCATCTCGATCGACGCCACCGACCCGCGTGGGCCGCTCGTCTGGGTGCCTTCCCGTGCCCAGAATCAGATCAAGGCGTTCACCTTGGACGGCAAGCACGTCGATACCATCGACCTCCCGGGCGCCTTCGCCGGCCAGCTCTTCTTCCGCGGTGACAAGATCTACACCGCCGTCTGCTGGAGCAAGGACGCCGCGGGCAAGCGCCTCCCTCAGTCCGGCTTCCTCCTCGTGCTGGACCGCGCCACGAAGAAGGTCCTCAGCGCGCCGGGTGGCAACGAGCCCAAATATGTCGACGGCAAGCTGCAGCCGCTCGGCCAGGCCCAGCCGATCTTCAAGCATGGCCACGACCTCTTTGTGGATTCCGCCGGTGACATCTATCTCGGCGAATGGAACGCCGACCGTCGTTATCCGTCGAAGCTGACGCTGGTTAAATAACTCAGCTGATCAGCAGCAATCGCGGTGAGCCGGGGCGGTTCTCCGGGGCGCGGTGGACGCAGGGCGGCACAGGACTGCCCGGCCAGCGCGTGGCGATACGCCAGAGCGCGAAGGTCCCGAAAGGGTAGGCTTCCGCGCCTGGCTTAGGTGCGTAATGCGAGTCGTAGCTGTGCTCGTGCAGGAACTCGGCGAAGCCGGCGTCATCCGGGCCGCCATATTCCTTGAGCAACGCCGCGCGGATCGCCGGAATCTCGACCTTGAGCAGGGCGTCCTCGTTGCGCAGGCCTTCGCTGCAAGCGCCGTGGTAGGTGCAGAGCCACGTGTCGACCTCGACGGGGGCGCTGTCGAC
>ENA-OREM01000657-OREM01000657.1-marine-metagenome-genome-assembly--contig:-NODE-657-length-21865-cov-6.021480_pt1 | contig 21865 bp, 43 predicted proteins | sample MGYA00248623_ERZ508561 | MGnify/ENA primary metagenome ERZ508561 (study PRJEB26227, sample SAMN06264494) | marine metagenome | isolation source: Columbia River Estuary | place: USA:Columbia River Estuary...
TTCAGTGCCTGCTGCTGTGTACTCGTCGCCCCAGTAGAGTGTGTCGAGGTCGTAGCCTTCACCACAACACTCTTCACAGTCCACCATCTCTAGGTCATCTACTAGCATTATGCTAATACCTCAGGAGTAGTTGCATCAACTGTTTCATAGTCAATTGCATCACATGGTTCAAAGCCAAAGCCTGCTACCTTGAAGTAGTCTGTAAACCCTTCTCCATCATCTACCAGCATCACATCACCAACTGATGTTGATCTTAGTCCGTAGGTGTTACCATTGTGACTGATCAGTGGTGCTATCACTTCTACGTCATCATTAGCATCTTCACCCAACTTCATGCTCCAGCTACCGTCTAGGTTGTTGGTGTATCTGTAGGCATACTCTGTTGCTTGGAACAGGTCTAGTCCTGAGGTAGTAACCTTTGCTACTGCTCTTGGGCTTTCTCCCTCTTCTAGGAAACTTGCGTGTATCACTGTTATTGTAAAGTTTTTCATATTGTTTAGGCCCTCACCTTATTTGTTTATATAACTATTATAAGCTCAAACGAGAGAGTTGTCAACCCCTAATATGAAAAAAAGTCAAAGAAAAACCCCGCATGTTGCGAGGTTCTTCCCGGTGCTTGCAGAGCGTGAGGGCTACGCTAAAATCTGCTCCGCACCTAGCCAAGTGGATGAGGGCGGTCCACTTGCCTTAATGGACTGCTTGGGGAGGGCACCCGTCACAGTCCGACTGTGTATGAGGAGCAACATTATGCTCGACTCATTACAGTATTCTCTGCCATTGCTTCCCACTTGGTAGGAAATGCTTTGGCTAAGTCTGCTACCTTTAGTACTGTACGCAATGACAGTTCACGCAGCTTGGTCTTGTTAATATCAATGAAGTCCACAATGTCTTGTACAACTTCGTCATCCAGCTTGTAGCTGTCCAGCATACCATCATTGGTGATCTGCTTTATACGTAACATTTTCTCTCTGTCCGTATCAATAGTTAGATCAATGTAATGGCAACGACTCTCTAGTGCTGTAAGGTGATCACGCATCTTCTTGCTCTTAACGTTATCAAACTTGATGTTTGTAATAAAGATCGCACTGCCTTTGAATGTGAAGCTGTCTGGCACACCTTCGTTGCGCAACTTGAAGCTATCAGTGTTCCAATGGATGGTTCTGTTCTTCTTGCTGTCTAGTGCCGCCTTAAGAATGTTAAGACTAAGTTCATCTGAGAACACGCTGTCACAGTCATCAAACACAAGTACATTGTCTTTGTCTGCATAGTTGAACAGCTTGCAGTAGAGTCCAATAGCACTCATAGCACCTTTGACTACTTGATACTTGCTGGGCACACCTGCAATGTCTGCAATCAGATCATGCTTGCCTAGTACTTTCTCGACACCATGTGACTTACCTACACCCGGAGGACCGGAGACGATCATAGCACGTACATCACCGCGCTTGCACGCCTTGGTCATGTCTTCGAGCATATCAAAACGCTCGCGCATTCTTTCGATCGTCTCATCATCGGTCTCCTCACGGGTGGTGGTGGCTACGGAGCTGTCTACTAGCTCATAGCTTGAAGGGCTTTCGCACTTGATCTTGATGTTGCGATCAGGGAAGCCTGCTACCGCGGTTCCGTCTACCGTGACGTAGCCACCACTTGCACCAACTTTAAACTCTGACACCATTGGAAATACCATTCCCATCATGTCCACGTCCTTGCCTCTAATTTTGTAGAAGCCCTCTTTCATTTTTACTTTTTGCATAGTTTTTGCCCTCTTTGCATTTGTTTAATTTATACTAGTAGTATACAGTCTTTGTTTAGTTTGTCAACCATTATTTTAAGTTATTAACCAAAGTATTCCAAAGAATGTTCCTAATGTAATCACTCCGTACAGGACACTGTATGTGACCTGTAGGAGGAATGGTATCCTGTTGTTACAGTTGTGACAGACTGGAGCAAAGAACTCTTTGTCTGACTTGAAGCATGCAGGACACAGGGCCATTATGCAAACTCTCTATCAAGAGTCTCTTGATCAACATCTTCGAACTTCTGATCACCAAAGGCTTCTTCTATTGCGGCTTGCGGTACTACTACCTGCTCAACACGTTTGAAGAACCTTACTGGGCACGTCTCCCATTGCTTTCCGCTCTTGGTGATCACTTGTACGCCCGCAGCTGTCTGTGCGTTGATGTACAAGCCCGCATCACAATCCTCTTCGAGGTATGTGGTCTTGCCTTTGTAGAACGAATACTCAGATATCTTATCTGCTATTCCCAGTTCGACCAGCTCTTTCGTCTTCACAGCTAGCCATCCATGACCTGCATCTGCATGCATCATTTTGATTACTACTTTCATATTATGCTCCCTTCTTAAAGTTACGACCTGTTTCAGGACTTACATGGTACGCTGACGACACTAGGAAGTCTGAATACTCTTGGTCCTCTGGAAGGTCTATTGCCCATTCCGCATAGGTCTTCACCTCTGTCGGAAATTCTTTTTGCCCTAGGTCGTTAGTACCAAAGGCCGCCATAACAAATGCCATAGCATCTGCTGGACGATCTACACCGTCAACAATGTAATCGGAGCCGCCCTTGAACTTCCAATAGGAGTGTCCATCAGCATGCTTACCTGACTCACAGTGTGCGCCATAGTTTTCTAAATATTGTGTGCTTACTACGTATTTCATATTTGCCCTCTTTGTTTCGTTTGCCCTAACTATACATATAGTATAGCATCAATTATTCTTTTGTCAACCCCTATTTTACCCAAACATGGTTGAACTTTGCTGGAATGTTCTCACAGCTGAATACCTCATCCGTATAGTTCACTACCTCTACGCACTCATTGCTGCTGTAGGAAAAGTGTACATCTGGCATCTTCAATGCTTCGTTGCCAGCATATGCTGCTCCAAGGATTGCTACGCCTACTATACCTGCTGTAATAATGTTTTTCATTTGTTTGCCCTTTGCCCTAATTGTTATATACATTATATGATCAATAACAACAGATGTCAACCCCTAATTTAGGTATTCTGTATTCTTTTTTAGGTACCATTTCTCTAGCACAGGCAGTCCGAACTCGTCTTCGTCTACAGCAATATAGGCAACGGTCTTCTTGACTATGCCATAACGATATCCTTGATCGCCGCCTATCTGCAGTGAGCCTACCCAAACCTTGTGCGGAAAGTCTTCACACCAGTTCATAGGATCATCGTTGAGTGAGTATTCAAAGTAATTGCCCACTTCCTTCTCTACGAAGCAACCTATTGGATCTTTGGTGTAAGTGTAATAGCCCATGTGCAATGCCCCTTGCTTTGTTTAACTTATATACAGTATAGCACCACACATAGGACTTGTCAACCCCTAATTTGCTTCTTCTGGCAAATAAGCAATCAGCACATCCTTGGGAACCTGCTGAAGCATTTCGTAGATGGCTGTTACATCACGGACGTTGATATCATCTTTGATCTGTTCGATTACCTTTTCCCAGATATCCATTATGCCAACTCCTCTTCTACGTCCATCCACAGTTCATAAACCATGGAGGTCAGTTTAACCTTAACTTCTTTTGAGAGTGGAAGATCCTGTAAAAGTGAATCCACCTCGTCTAGTGTGTTGTCTAGACGTTCTAGTGTATCGTTTACATTGACTGCCATTATGCTACGTCCCAATCTATTTCGCGACCTTCTGCGAACAACAACAATTCTGTTGCCAACATTCGTGCTTGGTGCTTGGTTAATGATAAGTGGTTGAAGAACTCTGATGCTCCAGGACCTTCACCTTTTGGTTTGCGTTGCGTGACCTGTATGCAAGTCATTCGATCCTTGCCACCCCAGAAGCGAGTCTGAGTCAATTCGTTCTGTGCTTCACAGTCTGGAACTTTTCTTAATTCTGTTGACATTGTTTGCCCTCTCTGTCATTGCCCTTATTGTTCTTATAGTATAGCACCGAAGTGCTACACTGTCAACCCCTAATTTAATCTAAATCGCAGCTCCAGTATGAGCCTTGGAAGGTTGCCATCAATGCACCTAATGGAAAGTCCTTGTGTTCGAACAAGATGTAAGGTGCTCCTGTGTAACAGTTGATTGACTGTTCTCTGATGTTAACTTCTGAAAGTGGAATGTCACGGCTGTCTGCATTACGGCCCCATCCTGAGTTGAAAATCTTAATCATCTGTTTGCCCTCTTTGTTTGTTACTATACATATAATATAGCACCTACTCTCTCGTTTGTCAACCCCTAATATGAAAAAAAAGTCAAAAAGAAAGGGCCCTTCCCAGGCCCTTCCTTAGAACTTAAAAGTTACGCCGCGGCGAACAATTTAGCTCTTGAACCGTTAACGTCTCTAGCTGTGACCGCATAGCGAGTCTTACCAGTAGTGGCGATATCAGTTTTTACAACAAGACCTGCAGCTCTGAACTCTGACATTCTAGCTGGAAGCTGTGTGATACCGAACCTAGCGTTCGCATCTGCAGCAGTTAAAGTCTTGCCTGTGCCTCTTAGATAGTTCTCTAAAAAGGTCTTTTGGTTGGTTTTAATTTTCGTAAAAGCCATATTATCTTCTCCTATTAATAAAAGTTTTTCAAACTTAACGATAATTTCTTAACGTTATGTAATACATTATACACTCTTTCTAACTCTTGTCAACCATTATTTGCAATTAATTGCAAAAAAGTTTTGGTGCCTCCACCCAGACTCGAACTGGGATGCCCTAATGAGCGAGAGATTTTAAGTCTCTTGTGTCTACCTATTCCACCATGGAGGCTAATTGGCCTGCCCTAAAGGATTCGAACCTTTGACCTACGGCTTAGAAGGCCGTTGCTCTATCCAGCTGAGCTAAGGGCAGTTTGGTGGGCGTACACGGACTCGAACCGTGAACCTACGAATTATGAGTTCGGTGCTCTAACCAATTGAGCTATACGCCCGATGTCTGTGTTATGCGAACTCCAGTTCTATTTGGGATTCAAAAGCTTCAACCTTACGTTCAGCTTCTTCGATCATCCCCAGCAGAATGACATCTGCTAGGTCTGTGTTGGTGTGGACGATGCGCCTAAGTCCTTCTAGGCGCTCTATCAGTTGGAGCTCTTCGTTCATGCCGGAACTCCTTCTAGCATCGTAGCTGGCACTCGGTACCCGCCCATGTTCGTGTCTACCACAATGTACTTGCGGTTCACCTTACGGACTGTACCTTTAACAGAACCGCCTGACTTGCTATTGAATTGAACGCTGTCGCCAATAGTGAACGAACGTACCGCTTGTCGTGCTAGGTGTGTTCGTTTGAGTTTGACCGCTTGTACCAATTCGTTCAACTGATCGTTGTCCATTTGATATACAAGCTCTGTTGCCTTAGTTACTAAATTTGTCATATGCATTACCCTTTGCCCTTATTGTCTATACAGTATACGATCATTCTATTCGAATGTCAACCTTTTTCTATTCAAATTTTGCGGCAATTGATTGCATACGTGCAACTTCAATTGGCACTACTGTTTCCAGTAGGTCGAAGATCGGATAGCCGTTTGCATCCTTTTGTCCGTGATCGTTAACCAACCACTCTGAACCATTCCAAAGATAAGCATACTCTTCCATGTCAGCGATCCAACTTGGGATGTCATCATACTCTTGGATTGACAGCTCTTCGCCTCTGTCTCGTGTGTAGAACAATGTCCACTCGTCCTTTTGAGTGTCACGGTCCATAAAGTCTTGCTGTTCACCAATCTGCTCACCTAGTGAACTGATCGAACCTAGTGCAACCAACGCTTCGATCTTGTCGATGTTTGCGTAGTTCTCTAATAGGATACGACCGTTGTTGGCTACGTAGCCATCCCAGTGACAGTATACTGAAACGATTTTGCCTTCTTTAGTCTTCATTGCGATGTTTGAACGTGTTGCCATTTTGTTTGCCCTCTAGCTTTATTGTTTAACTGTAACTATTATATGATCACTTGCTCGGAATGTCAAGCTCTTTTTTAAGAAATTTGGCAATTAATTGCTTGTCAGCATCTGTGAAGCTGTCGTTGGTAGTGCCAAAGGTGTTGCCGAATCGTGTAAGCATACCGCCTACTCGGCTCAGCTCGTTGAGTACACGGAAGCCTTCTTCTGCTAGATGACCAAGTCCGTGGATCTTACCGTACTCTTCACTGAAGTCCATCATAGCACGGCCAGCAGTTGATAGTTGAAGTTCTTGAGGTGTTGTTTCGAAAACGTTTTGCATAAATTGCCCTTCTGCTTTAATTGTTAACTGAGTACAGTATAGCACCGAAGCACTATACTGTCAACCCCTAATTAGATATAAAAAGGAACTATTTGATCTGTGACAACCGCATCGTAGACCTGCTCACGCACATCAGTATCAGTTGCTTCGCCGAACTCATCTGCGTATCCTAGCTTTCTGAGTTCCCTGTTAGCGAACGCCCAAGCAATCAGTTGATCACTATCCTGTTCTAACAGCTTCTTAGCCGCGTCAACGATCCTAGCAACCATATAGTTGCCTTCTGGTGTAAACATTCCGTAAGTTTGATTTTGCATAGTTTGCCCTCTTTGCGTTAATATACATATATTATACAACCTTTCAGGGTGGTTGTCAACCCCTAATTTACCCTCTTTCTAAAAATCTTTCAGAAAGTTCGTTGCAATCAAGCATGTCTTCTACATCATCTGTAGACATATACTTGAGGCACATAGTAAGCATGTCTTCTGCTGACACCATGCCTTCTTCTACAAGCTCTAGTGCTTCGTCTCTGCTGTTGCTAGTTGGGCGTGGGCCCCATTGCGCTGCTGTAAATTTCATCATATCGTTTGCCCTTCTTTATTGTTTAACTGTGTACAGTATACACTCAGTCTTGGTACTTGTCAACCTCTTTTTTGAATATTTCTTCAACATTCAATCCGCCATATGCATCATCCATCTCTACATCAATGGGCATCTGTTTGCGAACATAGAGGTCTTCCACGTAGTTCTTGTGACTCATGTCAGGTGAATCGTCACCGTCGGCCATGTATAGTTGCTGAAGCCTAGTGAACTCACCTGCCAGTTCATCTAGTGTGAACTTGGCTAGGTCAGTGTCAAAGTCGTTTGTGAAGTCTAAGCTCATGCTTCTGCCAGCTCTTCTTCAATGTATTCAGCTCTACTCTCAGTTAGATCCATACGCTCATCTAGTAGATCATACAGTGGATCACCTGAGTTGCCAGTCTTTACCTTCTCTCTAGCATAGTCTGAAATGCCTTCTAGGTAACTGTCTTCACCATCTTCGTAGATGCCAGCAAAGTCCATGCCACCTTCTTCGTAGGTTGCTTCTAGTGAACAACCGTCCATATCGTCTAGGAAGGCGTTGTATGCTTCAATGGGTGGAGCCCAAGCACTGTCAAACCATCCTGTGATAACACTAGTGCCATCGTGATTGTTGATGAACTCTAGACCTTCTAGGTCAATGTCCCACTTGGTCCCCCAGTTGGTCACACGCCAATCATACCAGTTGGCGGCATCACTTGGAGCCGTAGTATCGTTGAGTTCTGATGGCATCGGCACCATCGCTTGTAGTAGACCTGAGTCTTCTTTGTTTGCTTCTTCCCAAAGCGTTTCAATAGTCTCAGTTGACCCTTGAATTGTTATTGAATTATTACACCAATTTGGCATAGGTTGCCCTCCTATAAAATTTGTTATTACTCTACTATTATACGATCAACTCGCCTAGTTGTCAACCGAAAAGTTTTCCATCCATGCACTCACTATGTCGCGAGCTTCATACTTGCTAATACCAAACATGTCTTGAAGCACACGAGGTGCTCCAAACATATTGATCTCTCCACTGTCACGTAGACTGTCCAGGAACTCAAAATACTCTTGCATTATGAGCACCAGTATGTTTCTGAACTAGGTGAACAGTAGTAGGGCGTATCATAACGCTCTTCAAACTGTTTGAATGGTGCCATTGCACTCTTCTTGATGACCATAGTCTGGTGAACCTCAACACGATCCTTTGGACCCATTACCTTGTTGGCATAGCGGGTAGCACCCTCTACACTAGTAATAGTCAAGTCTTCTTTGCTGAGTAATCTCTCGCCTGCCTTCTTGCGAGCATCTTTGCGGTATATTTCTATTGTGTACATATTCAAGCCCTCACTTGTTTAATTTATACTGCTACTATAACACAGCAACAGCAACCTGTCAACCCCTAATTTAATATTTCATCGATGCATGCATGTCGCATAGTAGTGCAGCCATAACATGCGCACTCAGGTTCTAGTGTTCCCTCCATAGAGGCACAGCCATCATCTTGCATGCCCTGCTCAGTGAACGATACATCAAACCCCAGCTTGCTACTAATAGCAGGACCAAATGCACTGTCAGTGTAGATCTCCCAAGTGGTGTCATGCAGCACGTTGACCATCATATATCCATCGTCCTCGTCTAAACTGCTGTCTATGGTGATGTTGCTTACAGTGACCTCACGTGGACCTGTGTAGTTCCAGATTGAATCGCCTGCTAGTGTTACTGTGAATGGATATTTGATTTGCATAGTTTGCCCTCTTTGCTTTAATTTATACTGCTATTATACATAGAACCACAGTACTTGTCAACCCCTAATATTATGCGTCTAGCTTATATTCTTCTATACGTGCATTGTCTTCAAGTGCGAACACACAGTCGTCTTGATCAAAAAAGCCGCTGCTGGTATATTCTGCATTTATCTCTGCTAGGCGAGCCAGTGCTACTGCGCGATCACTAAACACCCCTGCGCATTCAAATGCGTATTCGTCATCGCCTGTGCCCTGTAGTTCTAAAGTATATACTTGCATGAATTGCCCTCATTGCTTTATTGTTTAACTGTGTACAGTATACAGTGATTCGAGAGAGTTGTCAACCCCTAAATTAATAAAACTAGAGAAAAAAAGAGGTTGACAAACGAGGGGTGTGACCATATACTGTATATAACAGTTAGGCAAAAGGAGGGCAATCCACATTTGAATAACCTGGGTTAGGGCTACTGAATTCCCCAAGTAGAAGACAAACACTACCGATGCCTGATGGTTCTGTGCCCGAACAGTGTTCACATGAGGTCCCCCTGCTAACCTATTGATCTAACACAAGAAAATCTCTCCTGAAACCGAATGACGTAACCTATTGATCTCCAAATGGTTTCTGATCCTCTCTCAAATCCAAAAAATCCAATTAAATCAATAGGTTACCTCACGAGAGAGAAAAAACACAATGATATCAATAGTTTACATAGTGAACTTAGTGTAGTGAGCCAAAAGAACGATAATGAACTTAATGAACTGAGTAGTGTAGTGTGTAGTAGTGTAGTGAGCACGGTAGTGACTAGTGACCTCCACTATAGCTGTAGTGTAGTAGTAGTAGAGCCTAGTGACCTCCCTAGTGAGCTGTGTAGTGTAGTAGTGTACTCTAGTGAGGAGGTCTAGTGACATGGTTCCCATTCTTAGCACAATTAAACTGTGTTGTCAATAGAAAAACCACCATTTAACCACAATTGCAACACCATGGAACCACCATAAAAGCATGGTGCTATGTTATAATATAACATATTTTTTGACGATTTAGCCACAATTTCCACTGTAATCAAAAAATTCTTGACTGTGGTGACGAGAGGCATAGTTTAAATACTTTTCAACTCTTGTGTTCACCCTCTACACTACCGCACTCAACTCCTCTATCTTAGTTTGAACACTAGTCTACACTACTACACTGCGTAAGGGAACTCTCATCAATAGCTCTCTCCTCTACTACACTACTAGAGTCTAAGTGGTCATTACTAGATGCATCTACCTATGTGTGTGGTTCTAGCAGCGGGGCCTATATGGTGTGTGGGTGTGTGACCACAGGTGTAGCAGCGGGGCCTATGCATGTATTGCATGTATACAGTGTAGTGTAGTTGTTGTTACTTGCGATGTGTAGTAGTAGTAAACCAACGTTCCCAATACTCACATAGTAGTGTTATGTCATCACATGGATCGTCCATTATACTGTGTAACTTTCTATTTCTATGTGATTGTTGGGATATTCACGTTCTAGTACACGTAGGACTTCTTGTGCTTGTTCAAGACTAGGGACTGCTGTAGCAAGAGTGTTGAGATCAGTATGATCATATAATCTATACAGTGTAGTTGTCATCAGTTATTTAAGGTGTGTGCCGCAAAGGATTAAGTGTATACTTAATTTGCTTTTGACCGCAAGCGGCTATGCCGTGATCTTAGCTGCTATGTCTTGCCAGTTTTTGGCTACGTAGAAGTTGTGGTTCAACTCGCTGTGCATGTTGTGTCCATGTTCTACTAGTATGGTGTTGAGACCTTGCACATGTCCTGCTAGTGCATTCTCTGGCTTGTCTTCAATCCAATATGCACCTGGGTATACTGCACCGTATTCCTCAAGTATACTATCTTTGTCAGCACCAGTGTCTAGGCACACTACATCTACAAATGCACTTCCAAACAGTTTGTTTAGGTTTCTTACACGCAGTTCCTTAGCATATGGATCTAAACTAAGGCTAGTAATAGCTAGGAAGTCATAGCTGTGACGCTCGTGTAGTAGTTTAACATAGTGTTGTGCATCTCTCAGAGGAGGTAAGAAGCCAATTGCAGCACTTTCATTGAACTGTTTGACCATCTTAGAGCCTGCCTCAGCACTCATGCCATAGCGTTCACCGATGTTGTACATGAATTGATATCCATCTACTAGTTTGTGTCCGTGGTGTTCCATCCAAACTGAAAAGCCTTCTTCCCAGTCCAGTACTACTCCATCCACATCTGTTAATATAGTTGTTCTTGGCATGTGTGTTCCCCTCTTATGCACGTTTCTCAAAATTCGTTTGACTCAGCATGGTTGCAAAGTCACTTAACCATGTGATGGTTGTTTCTACTGCTAGTGCGCCCTCTTGTGGAAATGCGTACATCAATACAGCACCCACTATCGCACCTATTGTTAATCTAAGCATCTTCTACAATCTCCGCTCGATCAATGTCCCAAACATCACCGTAGTCTACTACGTGGCGTGTTTGATCAAATACATCTACTAGCTCTAGTTTCAAGGTTGCAGTGTCACGTTTGACAATAATGCCAACACTTTCCCAGTTGCCTGGTCCTTGTGCTGTTTCGCCTACTTTAAGGTTAACTACTGGCTTGCCGTCTGTGCCCAACATACGTGTTGTGCGGAACTTGGCTGCCCATGTTTCACCTGCGGTTATATCACTTGGAGTCATATTCTTTTGCCTCTTTGGTTTGGTCAATATTAATAAACACTGGTTCTTCTCCACAGCGTACACATACATCATAGTCTCTATAACCATATGTATTTGCGTTGTCTAGTTGTAGATACTCTGGAACACTAGCACAACCTTGTAGTAGTGTTAGCAGAGCCACAGTGGCGAGTATAGTGTTGGTTTTCTTATTCATATTATTAGTATACTATCAGATGTGTGAGATGTCAACCGATAAATAATTATGCAGAAGGAGAATCCCATGACATTACGTAATCTTTCACTGAACCTTGAATTAGGACAGACAATTCTAGTTGGGCCAAACAACAAACCAGCACAAATAACCAAAATTGAGTTCCACGAAAAGAGCGGTGAGGTAAACATTAACACCACTGAAGGACCAAGAAAGGTTTTAACGTTCAAACTATGCGAACAAACAGCAGATCAATATGAAGAGCCTGCAGACAAATACAGGTAAATACTTTCATGCGTATAGAAGAACTATTTGAACATGAAGAAGACTTAGCAGATTGGGCCGCTACTAGAAGTCTATGCAAATCATCAAAGCCAGACAGTGCTATTGGTGCAAGTGCATTGAGTTCGTGTAAAGCTCAAGGCTATCGTAGACGTGATGGTGAGAAAAGTCATAAAATATCTAAAACCAAAAGAGTAAAAGTTGGTGGCAAAAAGATCAAAGGGAAAAAGTATGGCGGACCACTTCCAGACTGGAGTTAAAATGACTGGCCTGAAAGGCAAATTGTTAGTAGCAACTCCTAAACTAGACAACGATATGTTTCGTAAAACTGTTATATTCTGTTACGATCATACCCAAGCAGGAAGCCAAGGCTTTGTGATCAATAGGCCTAGTCCCACTACTACAGTAAGTAAACTATTTGAAAACAATAGTATACACAATCTACAACACACTGACGGTAAACTACATCACGGTGGTCCAGTATCAGAAAGAAACATCAGCATGCTGCACAGTGGCGAATGGTATAGCCAAAACACTATTCCAATAAACAAACACTTCAGTGTAAGTAGTGATACGCACATGCTTGAAAAGATGAGCATGATGAATGAACCAAATGAATGGATGATGTTAGCAGGTAAAAGTGCTTGGCGCCCAGGACAATTAGAAACAGAACTAGAACAAAACTGTTGGCTAGTACTCGATGCAGTACCTGCAATAGTTTATACAAGCGGCACAGACCATCTTTGGGATCTTTGTGTAGACTTGTGTAGTCAAGAGATGATCAACACCTACTTCTAGGTACAAGCTAGTCTGTAATACAAGGAAGCAAGAAAGTGAAATATCTTATACTCATGCTGACAAGTTTAATGTTGGCAACTACAGCGTTTGCACAAGGAAAATCTGAAACAGCATTTGTACACATCTGTGACAACTTTGATCCAATGTTAGAAGTAATCAATAAGTTTGGTACAAAGCCGCTAGTAGTAGGCAAAGGTGTAGCAAAGCATATCTCGGGTGTAGTACTCAAAGGCAATGTTACAGTATGGTTACACCCTAAAGGCGACAACTTTATCATTACTATGGACAATGGTGAAACCGCATGTATAATTTCAAGTGGAACAGAGATGTATCCATACACACCACCAGACCAACCACTCTAAAATAAATACTTTATAGCAAAGAGGAAAACTTTATGAGTGACGTGCTTGTACTCAACGCAGATGCACAGCCTATATCATTTTTACCCTTATCCGCAGTTCAATGGAAAGAAGCTGTCACATACATGTGGCTAGACAAGTGTACCGTATTGGATTGGTATGATGATTGGGTAGTAAGAAGCAACACATGGGAAACTCGTGTACCAAGTGTAATTATACTCAAAGACTTTATGCGTCGACGGCGTACACCTAGATTCTCCAAAGCCAACGTATACATACGTGATTTATACACTTGTCAATATTGTAAAACACCCTACACAAAATCAAACCTAACACTAGACCATGTGATGCCTATATCACTAGGTGGCAAGACCAATTGGACAAACATTGTAGCCGCATGCGGAAGATGTAACAGCCACAAAGGAAACAAGTTACACATGAAGCCTGTTTGTAAACCATACATGCCAGACTACTATGAACTAGTAGCCAAACGAAAGCAACTAGGATTCAACGTTCGACACGAAAGTTGGAATGCTTACCTAGCCTAAATTAAAACTAATTGAAATACGTTCTACGTCTGTTGTATTGCTGTCTACGCTGTGGTACAAGTAACTAGGCCAAAGATATACATCTCCTGCTCTAGGCTTTATAGCATAGTGTGCGGCTGTAGCAGAGCTAGGAGTGTCTGCTTGATTGTGTCCTACCCACATTTGATTCATACCCATATTCATAATGTTTAGGTTACCAGAGCCTTCAGGTGCTTTAAGATAAAACACACCACTTACAACTCCGCTATGATTGTGGACTTGATTATGGCTGTTGAGGGTGTCGTTTATATTGTACCAACATCCCTCAACATGCACATGCTGTCGTGTGTGCCCTAGTTCTTCAAAGGCTTCGCCAGCGTTTTCACATAACCAACGCATGAAAGGAACCATAAACTCTTGTGCATGTAAATCAGGTATACTTTGATAACCGTTTACATTTGATCTTCTTACACCTTTACCATGTTTACCATGCTTTCGAATATTATCTTCTATTAGATTCATATCTCCGTCATAGTTGTAACTAAAAAGTGGTATAGTGAATATGTTCTTCTTCATGCGTTCTCTACTCTTTACTTTAACCAGCCAATTTTATTGCCTAGCTGTTCTCTCTTTGTATGTTCTTCAACTGATCCTGGATATCTCCAAGCCCATATTGCAACTAAGAGCATTGAGCTCCCAGTCCATGCAACAGCGGCCACGTTAAAAGTAGTAAACCAAAAGAAAGCAAGTGATGATGCCATTACAGCAATCATTGCATACTTTCCTTTTGTTGGAAATACTCTTTTTTGAGTCCAGTTAGTTAAGAACGGTCCAAAGTACTTGTGATTGTATAACCAATCATGCATCTTCTTATTACTCTTAGCAAAACAATATGCTGAGCATACTAAAAAGATGGAGAACGGGATTCCAGGAACAACTACACCAACGTAGGCCATTCCCAGTGATAGGAAACCAAGTCCCATCCATAGATATTTTTTAATCATATAAACTCCTTCCGTTCTATATTATATAGCGAAGTAAGATACTAAGAAGAAGTAAGTTGAATAGTGAAGTATTTGATCGATAGATGTTATCCACCACCAAGTTGTTCCTTTACCCTTTACTTTGAATAATCTACATACTTGATGTTTGAAAAAATCTATATTCCAATGAGCTACATAGTCTACAATACCAATTACTATTGCAAGGTATATGTCTACAAACAACAAACTAACTAAGGAAGTTAATAAGCCGTGATGTATATAATGTTTATGACCATTGCCCCAATAGTCTAATTTGTTTATGCCCTTTAATTGATTTTGTAAGGCTAAGTCTGCTATTGCATGTTTGAATAATAAGGCTAGGAAAAACAGTTCGTTCATTTCATTACATTCACAAGGGCGGAAACTAATTCGCTCATCATTGCATCAGTATGTAATGGTGTAGGTGCTATGCGTAATCGTTCTTGACCAACAGGCACAGTAGGATAGTTTATAGGCTGAATATATATGCCATACTCATTTAACAGTTCATCACTGTATTCTTTACATTTAACAGCATCACGTACCATTACAGGTACAATGTGTGTACATGCTTCATCTAATACTTCTATACCTGCACGTTCTAATTTCTTTTTAAGTTTACGTGCGGCTAATTGATGTGTATCTCTTAATTCATTATGATCTTTAAGATACTTTATACTAGCCATAGCACCAGCACATATAACAGGGCTTGTTGATGTTGTGAATATAAAGCCAGATGCTACTGATCGTATTGCATCAACAACATCGCTGTCTCCTGCAATATATCCACCTTGTACACCAAATGCTTTGCCTAGTGTGCCATTTACAATGTCTACTCTATCCTGTAAGCCTAGCTTCTCTAACCAGCCTGCACCTGTGTCACCGTATAGGCCTACAGCATGTACTTCATCAATATAGGTTATTGCATCATACTTGTCTGCAAGATCAAATATATCTTCCATAGGACTAATATCTCCGTCCATAGAGTATACGCTTTCAAATACAATACAAGGAGTGCGGTTCATATCTTTAACTTTTGCGAGAGCATCTTCTAAAGAATTCATATTGTTATGCTCCCATATAATTTTAGGAGCCTGGCTATGACGTACGCCTTGTATAAGACTAGCATGATTACTACTGTCGCTTACAAATACAATATCTTCTACTATATTACTTAGAGCAATAAGTGTCCATTCATTTGCAACGTAAGCACTTGTGTAAAGTAAAGCTGCACCTTTGTTATGTAGAGTTGCTAATTCGTGTTCTAATGCTACATGATAATGGCTTGTGCCACCAATATTTCTAGTACCGCCCGATCCACTACCTGTTTGATCAAGTGCGGTGTGCATTGCATCTATTACTACTTTATGCTGACCCATGCCTAAATAGTCATTTGAACACCAATTTACAATGTTTTTAATATTATAAGGGCCATACCAGATTGCTTCGGGAAATTCTCCTCGTTCTCTAACAATATCGTTGAATGTACGATACTTTCCAGAGTCCTTTAGAGATGCTATTGTATTGAGAAATGGTTTCTTGTTTATCATACATCTATTTAACTAAATATGTTATACAGGAGAAGATATGCGAGCAAATGATATTATTAGAGCTGTCTTGGATATATTAGATAGCCAAGAGGGAAAAATAGACGATATTCCAAATGAACCAGGAGAACAAAACTCTAGGTTCAAACAGATATTTGCAATGTTAGACAATCCAGCAACAGGACCACTAGCAAACTCACCTAACGAAATAGTAGCAGACATAGATTCAGTAACAACAAATGCAGGCGGCGGTGTAAACGGACCTAAAGATCCTGCAGATATTAGAGTAAAAGATCCAAGGGGGTTTGAATAATGCCAACCAAACGTGAAAGACAAGACGCTAAACTAACACAAGCCGGATTAGATAGAGCAGCTCGCAATGTTATACAACCAGGACGCTATGCAGATGTTACAGCAGACGCAACTCAATTACCTACTCGTTATGCAGTAGGTGATAACAACACTAATAACGTTGTTGACAATGATAACATAGGAGGCCTCAAGCAAGGCAGGCCGTGGGCAACATAAATGCCTAATCATATTTCAAACTCCACAAACTATGAACACTCAAATGAGTCTAACCTTGTAAACCTACACAAGGCAATGGACTACAACAGTGTAGGGCAACCTGTTATTAGAACTGTGGGCGGAGACATCTACAACAGTATCAACCTACCAGCAGGCTTTGGACAAGTACATAAGTTTGGTGCTGTTCCTGCTATGAGCATAGACACTGTCGGAACCATATGGGACGAGGACGATACTATCTATCCTTGGGCACACATTGACGCCAACGGTGCGTTGAATATCAAAGTTACCAATACAAACAATGAAAACATTGCCAACACAGACTTAGATGGTGACACAGTAGAAATACAAGGCCTGGATGAAAACTATGAAGTACAGACTGAAACTGTAACCATATCAGGTTCAACAGCAACAACAGCTAATCCTTACAAAAGAATCTACAGAGCAAGATATCAAAACGGCGGCAGCTTTGATGTTAATACATCTGCTCGTATATTGATACAAACATCGACCAATGTGACTGTGGCAAAGATACTTGAGAATCAAGGTCAAACACTGATGGCTATCTATACTGTACCTGCGGGCTTTACAGGCTACTTGATGCGATTAGATGTTACAGCACAAGAAACAGCAACAGGTGAATTCAAACTAATGGTTAGAGAAGGCGGCGTTGGATCGTTTGCCATTAGACACGTTGCAGAGGTGACTGGTAGAGGTGGACCATATCAGTTGGAATATCCTATTCCACAATCATTTCCAGAGAAGTCAGACATTGATGCAAGAATACACACGTTCGCAAACAATGGACGTTATACTTGCACGTTTGATATTCTTCTTGTAGATAATACAGCAGGCACTCCATAACGATAAATACTACTAGATAATAGGATAGATATATGGCAGTAAAAATTCAACTACGCAGAGATACTGCCGCTAACTGGACAGCGGCAGATACAGTATTAGCTCTAGGTGAGCCTGGCGTAGAAACAGATACACTTAAACTTAAAGTTGGTGATGGCATTACAGCATGGACATCATTGGCCTATTCTATATCCTATAACTTTAACGATCTAAACAGCAAACCTACTACACTAGCAGGCTACGGAATAACAGATGCTCTTACGCTTACAAGCCTAAGTGTAGGTGCAGAAGCAACAGCCGCAGGCGATGGTGCTATTGCATATGACAACACAACAGGTGCGTTTACATATACACCCCCAGACACTAGCACGTTCTTAACAAGTGTTGCATACGCAGACCTTACAACAACGCCTACTACATTATCAGGCTATGGCATTACAGATGCTGTGGCAAGTTCTGCTATATCAACATTTGGTGGCACCTTAGTTGATGACGCTGATGCAACAGCGGCAAGAACAACACTAGGTTTAGGATCAGCCGCTACCACAGACGCAACAGATTACGCAACATCTGCACAAGGCTTATTAGCAGACTCGGCTCTACAAACAAGCGCCGCAATTAGTGTAGGCAACATAGAAACTTCAGGGTATCTAAGAGGGCCTGCTACATTTACTATTGACCCAGCGGCACACGGAGACAACACAGGTAAAGTAGTTATTGCTGGTGACCTACAAGTTGATGGTACACAAACAACTATCAATTCTACAACACTAGACATAGACGATATAAACATTACACTAGCAAGTGGAGCGGCAGGTAGTTCTGCGGCTAACGGCGCAGGTATTACAGTAGACGGCGCAAGTGCTACAATTACATATGTACATGCAACTACTAGTTGGGACTTAAACAAGCCTGTAAATGTAACAGGTAACTTTAATGCTGACGGAGATCTATTTAACTTAGGTAGTGGATCTAAAGGTAGACTACAAATTAAGGGTGGCTCATCAGAAGACTCACAAATTAGATTCTTTGACGGTGCAACAGCAAGAGCACGTATAGGTGTGCAAAGTGGAACAGCAGCACTTGTACTAAGTGGCTCTGACACAATGACACCAGATGTATCTATTGATCCTAGTGGTAATGTTACTATGGTTGGCACACTAGATGTAGACGGTGCAGAGATTACTGTAGGCACAACAGGTTCACGTTTTGCAGAAAACAATTTAAGATTTAATGCTGCTGGCGATTCTTACGTAGATGTAAACACAGTTGGTGCAGAGTTAAAGGTAAGAACAAGTGCAGTGTCTGCACTAGATAACACTATTGTTAGCTTTACAGATGCTGGAACAGTATTCAGTGTAGATGCAAAGTTTGAAGAAGGTATTAAATCAAACTACAACGATAACTTAGAAATATACACAACAGCATCAGACAGTTTTATTACTGAAGCAGGCACAGGCGGTAGTTTATTTTTACAAACAAACAATGAAATAAGTTTACGTTCTACTCTTGCTGAGTACGGACTTACATTTAATGTAAATGGCTCACTTGATATATTCTACGACAATGCTAAGAAATTAGAAACAACAACCAAAGGCGTAGAAGTAACAGGTGATGTAGCACTAGGTGCTATTGATACAGATATTACAACGACTGAGTCAGCAATGTTCTTGTATGACACAAGACTTGATTCAGATGGAGGCGCTTGGAGAAGACGAGTACAAGGCACTAGTTGGTATAATGAAGCACTTAATACATCAACAAGAGGAAGTAGAAAAGACTTTCCTGCGGTAGCATTAATTGTTGCAGACAACACAGCAGACACAGTAACAATATATGATGCTGATCACCCTGACATGGCAATGTGGATGGTGTTTAATATTAACAACACTCAATGGATGAAACACACAAATGGCGGAACCAATGTAGTAGATATATTTGCAATGAATGGACAAATGTATACATGTGGAGGCACCGCAGGCGGCCGCTTTGGCATAATGGATTTCATTAGAGACAGTGGCGACATGATTGAAGCTGGCTATCACTACACCGCAGAAGGTATAGTAAGACGTAACCTTGAAACAATAGACAGTCATGGAGCAGTAGGTGTTCTTAGAATTGCAACACTCAATGCTATATGTGTAACAGCAACAGTATTGCCTGACACACCAATTGATCCATTAACTGGTATACATCAGCCTACTATCTATGTAGGAACAGCAGAAGGTCTTACAGTATTAAATGCAGATAGAGAAACTTATTATGAAGGAACAAGTGTAACAGGTACAGCATACAGTTATGTAGGACATATTACTATTACACCTAATGGTGACTTATGGTATGCAGGTGACAGTTTTGATACCTATCTAAGTTTTAGAGACACTTATGTTATTGACCCAAAACTTATAACATCAGACTGGACTTGGAATAATGCTACTGACGATCAAACAATACTACCGTCATATGCTATATCAACAAGCAATGAAAACGGTGATGTTAAAGTTGGTCATGTAAACAATTCAGCGTTTAACTTCTTAGCAGGACCAGCAGCTGGTACAAGATTAGATGGATTGGTACTATTTGATTTTAACGATACTGATGCACAACCACAACTACATGCTCACATACAAACGGATCACAACACTGGATGGCAAACTAAAGATACTAGACTAGTAGTAATGAGTGATAACGATACTACTGATGTTGTAGGGTCAGGAGAGCTTATTAGTAATGGAGACTTCAGTGGCGGAACAACAGGTTGGAGTACAAACGGTACAAGTATAATTACAGACCAAGGTGGGTACATAAGAGTAGATAGAAACAGTGGTTCAGTAGCGAATCAATGTTACCAAGATATAACAACAGTAGTAGGTGCAACCTACATGATAAGAGCAACAGTTCTTGCAGCCAGCAACCAATATGCAAGTATCTATCACCCAGGTACTGAAATAAAGACGGCTACTCCTGCTACAGCAGATACACTAACAGGATCGTTTGTTGCAACAGGCACAACATCAAGAATTGAACTAGCGGCTACAGGCGGCACGTCTATTACAGCAGACTTTGATGATGTAAGTTGTATGTTGGCTGTAGATGATAGATCAGCAAAGTTCCAATCAATACCAGTGTATGGCACAATACCTAAACAAGTATGTGACACAGGCACTGACTTAGTAAGTTATGGTCCATTTAGTACAAGCAACTATATAGAGGCACCGTATAACGATGAACTAAACTTTGGCACAGGCGACTTCTCCTTTTCAGGATGGTTTAACATGACTAGTACAACAAGCCAAGGACTTATATCTAGAGTTGCTGACGGACTCGGTGGCACCCAAGCTGGATTTGCAATGAACACAGCAAGTTCGGGTGTACTAGGCTGGGCGATGTATACAACAGGCTTACACTCTCCAGGTAGAACAAACTGTGGATTTGGGTTTACGCCTAAAACAAATGTTTGGAATCATGTAGTTGCTATGAGAAAGTCCGGAGTTATGTATCTATATCTTAATGGACAACTAGACACATCATTAACACCAGCAAACACAGATGATATAACAGACACAACAAATTCTCCACCATTGACGATAGGATTATTAGCAAATGCAGGCTCTCCAGCAAACGCTACTAAGTTGGCGCTGTGGCGTATTTCATCAACAGTACCAACAGAAGAACAAATTTTAAAAATGTTTAATGACGAAAAACTAATGTTTGAAATAAATGCAAAAGCAACATTATATTGGGACGCTACTTCAAGTAACAAAGAAAGAATATCAGGACTAGCATACGATCCAATTACAAAAAGAATACATGCAGGAACAAGTTCCGGAAGAAGTGAGTTCCAAGGACTAATAAGAGTAAATAATTCTACAGACGCTGTTGGAACAAATATAACGTCAGTAGACGGATTGGTAGCAGAGGGATAATATGACAATTAAAGTAACAAGACCCCAAATAGATCTTAGAGAAGAAGTTAACAAAGCCCTTACAGCACAAACACTTGAGAATCAAGATGCAACTGTAAAATCTCTAGTATCAAAAGGCGAATTAACTGCAGGCGGAACAGCTACAGCAGATCAATATTTACTACATGCAATTGATAAAACAAAAGCAGATTCAGCTGTTGACGTATTTGTATATGACACACGCAAAGATAGTGATGGTGGTGCTTGGAGGGAAAGAACTCAGAACACTTCATGGTATAAAGAAACTTTAAATACCGCAACAAGAGGAAGTCGAAGAGAGTTTCCAACTGTTGCTGTGGTTGTAGTTAGGTCTGGACAAGTAATTACTATCTATGATGGTGATGATCCTGACTTGCCGATGTGGATGGTATTTAATGGCAGTACTCTTATTTATGGCACAGTTACACCTGGCATAGAAATATTAAACGGAATAATGTTTTTTACGGGTAATGTGTCTTGCTCAGAAGTAAATTTTATTACAGAATTTATGGGCTTACACCAAGCATCTTCTATCTCTCAATCTAAACCGGCGTGGAGTAATGGTATAGTTAATCGTAATAATACTTCAGGCAGTTGGACA